>ULQL01063163.1_pt1 | contig 77393 bp, 90 predicted proteins | sample 1954411 | NCBI WGS metagenome assembly ULQL01 (sample SAMEA4835654, study PRJEB28245) | human gut metagenome | biome: gut microbiome; material: fecal sample | place: Denmark | collected 2008 | reverse complement strand
AAAGCCGAAAAGACCGACAACGCCGATTGTGATTAAAACAATACCGATTATAAATTTCTTTCCCTTTTTCATAGTGGAATCCCCTTTATGTGTAATAGATCGTAAAAATATATACGTTCCCGCTGGGAGTGGGCAAAACAAACGTTATTTTGATTCGGTATGTACTGCACCGAAAATCTTTTCCCCTTCCGCAACAACGGAAGCGGCGTCGGCGGCAATGTTCGCGCCCGCCTGAACCCCTAAAAGAGTATCGACCGCGCCTTGCATATCAGGCCGCGCGCGATACGCGAGAACACCCGCCTTTTCCTTTTCGGAAAGCGCGAACGGCGCTTCGGAAGATTCGTCGCGGAATTCCGCAAGAATATCACCTACATTATATATATCGCATAATTGCATTAAGATTTCGGCGTCAGGTTGACCGCGGTTATTTTCCCACGCATTGACAGTTTTTCCGCTTTTACCTACCATAGCGCCGACTTGATCGGCGGTCAATCCGCTTTGTTCTCTTAAACGTTTTAACGCTTTTGCTATTGATTCACGCGACATTCTACACACTCCATATTTTTATATTGGTTTTAGATATGTTCCTATTATACATAAAGAAATAGCAAGTGTCAATATGAAAATCTAAAAAACGTAGAAAAATGTTGCGAAAAACACTTGACAATCTCAAAAACATAGACTACAATAAAAACACAGTCTAAAAAACGTAGATTTAGGAGGTTGAAAATATGAGTATCAATGAGCGTTTGAGCGTCTACGTCAGCGAAAACGGAATCAAGCAAGTTTATATCGCGCAAAAAACGGGGCTTACCCCAGATACCGTTTCTAAAATGTTGAACGGAAGCCGCCGAATTCTTGCTGACGAATTCTTGTTGATCTGCAACGCGCTTAACATTGACCCGAATATCTTTCGAAATAAATCAGCATAAGGGAGCTTGACTATGCAGACATTGACGATCACGTCGGGAAACGCCGTGGCGGTCAAGCCGAAAGCGATTCCAAAACACCAGGCCGATTCGCTGGCCCGCAGCCACTTCACGCCGTCGAACGTTTCTTCGCCTTGCCGGGCGTCCTGAGACGCCTATCCACCACAAAGTTGGACTACCCGTATGAAAGGAAAATGACACGATATGTCAGTTAAAATTTTTACAAAAAAAATAACCTCGTGGGAAAGCTTACCCGTGCTTTTAGACATTAAAACGGTATGCTGCCTTTTGCAGTGTTCAGAGAATACGGCGATAAAGCTTTGTAAGAACGGGGAAATCAAAGGAAAAAAGCTCGGCAATATGTGGCGAGTAAGCAGAGACAGTCTGCGCGATTTCTTTATGAACTAAAGGAGATTTAAAATGATTATCAGCACAACACTTGAAGCGTTAGGTATTGCGGCGTTGATAGCCGCTTATTATCACGAAGACAAATTTATTAAATTCGAAAGCGACTGCCGCGAAATATATCGCGCGTGCAAGCGACAGGGAATATCGGCTTGTGACTTGTTTAAGATGATTTGCCGCGAGGAGCTGAAAAAATGATTTCGAATAAAAGAACAAAAAACCGCAGAATCATTGATCGGCACAATGACGACCCGGAAAAGAAAGAGTATATTCCCGACCCGAATTTCCCGTACAGCATTTGCAAAACTTGCGCATTCCTATACAAGCCGAATCAAGGAATGCAAATACAAATGTGCGTAAGCCTCGCCGACCAAGGCAAGCCGCGAGACAGAAACGCGACAAACGAGCATTGCGACACATACAAGCAGAAGAGACGAGAGGTTAAGCCGTGGTGAATGAAGAAGAGCTTCGCCCGTTCCTTTATGAAAGCAAATACGGCTACCGAGTGAACATAAGGAATCCATATGTCGCAAAGCTGTTTACCCGCTTCAGAGATAAGCTCGGGCTTCCGACATGGTGCTCTTGCAACGACATAGAGAGGCTCGAATTTGAGACGGCGGTTATTCCGCTGCTTGAAAAAAAATTCGGAATAAAAGCCCCGAAAGTCAATGTGCCGCAACATATCAGAGAGCGGCTGCCGGTTGAGCTTGTAGCGACCCTCTACGGCTTAGACGAAGAATTCATGTTGAATTTAGAAAAAAACACAAAAAAATAGCCGCCCTGCGCAGCAACGCAAGACGGCCGCCCGGTAAATACCGAAGCAAAATCATGTATAAATAGTATATCAAGAAATTCGGTATTTGTCAAATTTTCAAAACGTCCGTTTGGGCGTTTGGCGGCCTTGTATTGTATCGTATCTTTTCAAGCAAAAAGAAGACGCAAACGGCTACAATGCAAAAGAAAAGGAAGTGACAAATACTTTGTTTTTTAAAAATCAGTCAGTCAATCAGTCATTCGATGAAACGCTCGGGAAAATCAAAGCCCAAATTGAAATAGACAGTGTCCCTGTTGAGCTTCTATTACAAGCTGAAGAGCTTGCGGTTATCATCGCCGAGGTTATGAGGCTTCGGCAAGCTGACGCGCTCAAGGTCGGAGGGGTCATACGCCCGGCCGGAGATGTTCAGGCTGTTTTCGCCAAAATCGAAAACGAGCACATCATATACGTGCTTGAGCATTACAACGAAGTGCCGTATCGAATACGAAATCCTAAGCAGTACCTACGCACGGCTCTTTATAACTCCGTTTTTGAAATCAACAACGCCGCTGCGAACCTATACAGCGCCACGGAAGGCGGACGGCCATGAACAGAGAGAAGCGAACCTACTCGGGCAAGCTCCTTGACGTGGATTTCTACCCGGTTTTTTCGGACGGTCGGCGAATGCCATCGCGGAAGCCGAAAACAAAGCCCTCTACGGCCGAGCAAGAGAAATATAACCGAAACAAAGCCGTGCGGGAATTCTGCCGGATTGTTAACGCGAATTTCGATGAAAAAGATTATTTTATGCATCCGACGTTCACGCCGCTTTCGGCACCCAAAAGCAGAGAGGAAGCAAAAAAAATCTTAGCGAATTACCGAGCACGGGTTCAGCGCCGACGAAAAAAAGAGTTGAAAAAAGCGAAGCTTGCATTATCGGTGCTGCCGGAGCGGAAAGAGCTGAAAGAACAGAGAAAAGAGCTTGTCGAAAAAATCAACGTTCTGTCTCGCCCGTTCAAATATGCGTACACGATTGAAGAGGTCACATATAAGACGGGAATCTTAAAAGGGCGGACAAACTATCATTACCACTTATTCATCACCGGCGGCTTGGATGACAGGCTTATGGAGAGAATGTGGGATAAGGGCGTTCGAGTTAACGTCAACAATTATCAGCCGGAGCGGTTCGGCCCGGAAACGGCGGCAAAATATATGCTTAAAAGCACGCCCGAAGCAGGGAAGAAGAAATACATATGCTCGCGGAATATGACCCCGCCGCGAGTGCCGGATCCGTCAAGGCGAGACGGCAGAACGTCAAATCGCCAGCTTGAAAAATGGGCGAAAGAGCGAGTAAATGACGCGGAGTTTTGGGAGCGAAAATACAAAGGCTACCGATTCGAGCGTTGTTTCGCTCGGAAAAACCCATATAACGGGCATTGGTACATATCTGTGATTATGTATCGGGCGACAGCGGAAATGCCGCCGTGGACGCTCGATGATTGGGGGGTGTATGAGTAGCAATAACAAAAAATTTCGGAGGTATAAAAAATGATAATTTCAGGAGAAGGCTCAAAAACAATGAGTGAGAGCGAAGAGCAATATGCCTTTTTCGGTGGGCGCAATGGGCTTGCGGCAAATATCCCGAGCTTAAATTGCTGTTCCACGTCCCGAATGAGGGGAAAAGAAGCGTTTATACCGGAGCACGTATGCGCTCGGAAGGTCTAAGAGCCGGCGTCCCGGACATCTGCTTACCCGTGGCGAAAAAAAGATATCACGGTTTGTTTGTTGAGATGAAAGCCGGAAAAAACAAGCCGACCGCAAACCAATTAGAATGGCTTTCGTCTCTCGAAGAACAAGGATATATGACGGCCATATGTTACGGCTGGGAAGCCGCGAAAGCCGTCATCGAAAATTATCTCAAATAAAAAGGGTGGGAAAAATGATACACGAATTAAAAATCAAGCCTCAATATTACGAAGATGTTAAAATCGGGCTTAAACCATTCGAAATAAGAAAAAACGACCGAGATTTCAAGCTCGGTGACATTCTTATTTTGAATGAATATGACAGCGGAGCGGGAACATACAGCGGCCGTGCCCTCACAGTAAGGATTACATATCTATTGAACGACCCTGAATATTGCAAAGAAGGTTATGTAATTCTCGGGATAATCCCGGTAGGAGAACACCATGGATAAGATTTTATATTACGTTATAGCGGTCTTTTTGATAATAGCGGCCGTTGTGTTTTCAGCTGTCGCAATTAAAGCCATAATAAACTTTATCGTTTTTATTGCCGCGGCGGTAATAATGAATTAAGGAGTAAAAGTTATGAACAACAATATTTTACACGCTATTGAATCACTTTGCTACGACATAACCACAAGCGCAAAAGCAGAAGAAAACCAAAAGAGAGCATATGCAATTTTAGCTCTTGCTTTCGCCGGGAATTTTACGCCCGAGGAAAGCAAAGAGGACTACACCGAGGACGACTCCGCAGCGGGAGGGGAAAAAGATAAAATCAAAATCCCAAAACCGGGCGAGCAATTCGAGTATAACGGCGTTAAGTTTACCGCTCTCGGAGAGGAGCAGGGCGGTGTGCTTGCTATTGTTTCAGAACTGCTCGAAGAGAAAATGCCGTTTGACGAAAGCAATAAAAACGACTGGCGCACCTCCTCGCTCCGTAAATACCTTAACGGAGAATACCTCGAACAATTCAACCGCGGCGACCTCCTCCCGTTTGTATCGGACTTGACCGCCGCCGACGGAATGAAAAACTACGGCACCGCCGAGGATTACGTTTTTCTCCTCTCATGCGACCTTTACTGCAAATACAGAGAGTCCGTGCCGCGCTTTAAAAATTGGTGGTGGACACTTACTCCCTGGACTAACATCAAGAACTGCGTGAACTATATACAAAGTGTCTACTTGGACGGTGGGTTGAATATCGACAATGTGCACGACGGTAACGGCGTAGCCCCCGCTTGTCTGTTCAATCATAAAATATTTGAATAATCCGCCTCGATAGAGGCGAGAAAGGAAGCACAATGGCACACAACCGCTATATCGTAGACGAACGCGAGATTGACCTTCTCGACCGCTACGAAGGAACAATGGCACAAAGAAAAAACCCTCATATGTACGATATACTCGATAAAGAAACTCTTGTCACCCTTTGCAAAATGAAAGACCGTAGCAACGATCTGTTCTTCAAACGCTATCAAGCCGCGCAAGAAGTTATAGACATAATAGCAAAACAAGTCGGCATAAACCCCGATAATACGGGCTATTGGCTATATGCTCCCGACTGCGACGGGTCAAGTCCGATTTTAAAACGTATAGAGAATTGGATTAGCCGTAGCGGCGAAAAGGCACAGTTAAAGCGCCGCGTGCAAGAATTAGAACAAGAAAACGCTCTCCTGCGTTCGCTTATTCAAAAATAAGGAGAAAAGAAGTAATGGACGGCCAAATTGATTTATTTGATGAAATTATCGTTGATAATTTTGCGGGAGGCGGCGGCGCCTCAACCGGAATTGAACTTGCTACAGGACGCCCTGTTAATATAGCAATTAACCACGATCCCGATGCGATACTAATGCATAAAACAAATCATCCATACACAGAGCATTATCAAGCTTCGGTATGGGATATCAATCCCGAAGAAGTATGCCGAGGAAGAAAAGTCGGACTTGCTTGGTTCAGTCCGGACTGTAAGCACTTTTCGAAAGCGAAGGGCGGAAAACCTGTTGATAAGAAAATACGAGGTCTTGCTTGGATTGTTTTGCGTTGGGCTGCAAAAGTACGGCCAAGAGTGATAATGCTTGAGAATGTTGAAGAGTTTCAGACTTGGGGACCTGTGCGAAAAGGAAAACCTGTTAAAAGCAAAGTCGGACAAACATTTAATCAGTTTATTGAGCAATTAAAGGCTCTTGATTATGATGTCGAATACAGAGAGCTTAAGGCATGTGATTACGGAGCACCGACAATACGCAAAAGATTTTTTCTTATTGCTCGATGTGATGGTAACCCAATAGTATGGCCCGAAGCTACACACGCACCGGCAGACAGCCCCGAAGTGACCACGGGAAAGAAAAAGCCTTACAAATCAGCAGCAGAATGCATTGACTTTTCTCTACCGTGTCCTTCTATATTTGAGAGAGCAAAACCGTTAGTTCCAAACACTCAGCGCAGGATAGCAAGAGGACTCGATAAATTTGTTATCCGAGAAGCAAAGCCTTATTTGGTGCATATCGGTAACGGAGAGCGGAACGGTCAACTACCTCGCATTTATGACATTGACAAGCCGCTCAATACTGTTGTCAGTTCGTGCAAGCAGTATCTTGATTTACCATATCTTGAACAAATTAACCATAGTGGGAAAGAAACAAGAGGGCAAAAACTTGATAAGCAAGTACCAACAATCACATCGAAACATGGTTTTGCTTATATTGCCCCTTCGCTTATTCAGTACCATTCAGAAACGGCAAAAAGCGAAGTAAGAGGGCAGAAAATCAATAAGCCGATAATGACAATTGACAGTTCGGGCAGATACGGAGTTCAAATTCCTTTTCTTACAAAGTTTCAGCAGAATTCATTGGGACAAAAATGCGTAAAGCCTCTTGATACAGTAATGGCAGGAGCGACAAGGTTTGGAATGGTATCTCCTTTCCTTACGCAGTATTACAGCGGAGCGGATCATGCTAACACGGTTACAAACCCACTGCAAACGGTGACGGTCAAGCCAAGGCATTTCCTTAATGACTGCTTTTTAACAGTATTGAGAAATCACATGGACTCCAAAAGTATAAATGAACCTCTCAATACAATTACAGCCAGAGCAATGCATTTTAGTTTTGTAAAAGTGTATGTTAAACAGTATTCCGAAGATGTATGGCTTGGACATTGGCAAAAAATCCGAGCGATGTTAAACGAATACACGGATTGGAATCTTAACGATAACGAAATCATCGTTTTTAACATTGACGGAACGGAATATTTTATTTACGACATCGGAATGAGAATGCTCCAGCCAAAAGAATTATATGTAGCGCAAGGCTTTCCGAAAGATTATGTTATCGAAAAAGATTATCTCGGTAATACATATCCAAAATCAAAACAGGTTGCCCGTTGCGGTAATGCTGTTCCACCGCCGTTCGCAACAGCACTCGTGAGAGCAAATCTTCCTGAATACTGTGATACATATATACTAACAATGGCTGATTTAATGGAAAGGATGGCAATATGAACGATATGACTTACGAAGAAGTCAGAAATAATTTTATTCAAGATTTAGCTGAAAACGCTTACTTGAGTATGTGCTCTATGGAAGAAATGAAAATTGTTATTGAAGCTCTTGATAAGCAGATACCGAAAAAGCCAGTTGAGGTAAGGAATGAAATAGTGTGCCCGACTTGCAAAACATTAGTTGGGTCAAGCCCCTATTGCCGATACTGCGGACAGGCTATTATTTTTAATAAAGCACCACAAAGCTGGTGTTATATTGAGGGGGCGAAAGAATGATACCTTTTCCAAATAAAAAATACAGCGTTATATACGCAGATCCGCCGTGGAAATACCAGGACGAGCGATGCGAAGGCACTGCTGCCGACCATTACCCCACAATGCGTATTGAGGATATATGCAGCCTGCCAGTGCAGGATCTGGCGGCTGATAACTGCGTGCTTTTCCTTTGGGCAACTTACCCAAAGCTCAAAGAGGCATTGCAAGTAATTGAGGCATGGGGTTTTAAGTATAGAAGCATCGGCTTTCAGTGGGTAAAACAAAACCGCAGTGGCAATGGCTACTTTTTCGGCCTTGGGCGTTGGACCAGGGGTAACACGGAGCCTTGCCTTATAGCTACTAAGGGTAAGCTCCACAGGGCAAGCAACAGCGTAAGCCAACTCATTTTTGCACCGCTGCGTGCCCATTCCCAAAAGCCGGATATTACACGAGATAAGATCCGCGAGCTGATGGGGGAAAATCACTCTTACATAGAGCTTTTTGCAAGGAATACAACACCGGGCTGGGATGTCTGGGGGAATGAGGTAAACAAGTATGGCAACTAAAATATACATAGCCGGGAAAATCACCGGCGATCCCGATTATAAGGCAAAGTTTGAGGAGGCTGAAAATTTCTACAAAAAAAAGGGCTTCACCGTACTCACACCCACCTGTCTGCCCATCGGTATGAAGCCAGCTGATTATATGCGTATCTGCTTTGCAATGATTGATACAGCAAATGTTGTTGCTTTCCTGCCAGACTTTAAGCAGAGTGCGGGCGCAGAGGTTGAGCACGCATATTGCCGCTACATTGATAAGAACATCCGGCACTATGAGGATGACAGAAACAAAGAACAGTGCGCTGCCAAGATTTCAGCGGATCTTTTAATGCCAATGGCGGCACCGGCTATGCCGGATCCTGTCGAGGAAATTAAAAAGGCTGTTGAAAAAGAACTCCACAAAGGGCTATACCCCGACTTTTTGAGGGAGGTAAAGATATGACCGAACAAGAAAAAACGGCGATGAAAGCCGTGTTATACCTTGCTGAGAAAAACCCACGGCTCCGTTATGGTGGCACCTGGGTTGAGGATGTGCATAATATGGAAACCTGCCAAAAAATGCCCTTTATGGAGGCGGTGCGCATTGTTGAAGAAATGCTTTACGGTGGTCCCATAGAGGAGGTAAACAACGATGACTATTGCAGCCGTGCAGTGAGGCGTAAGGAGGCGAAGAAATGAACACCGTTATTTTTGCGGACGCATTAAAAGGGCTGGCAATGCTGGAAAGTAACAGTGTTGATACCTGCATTACCTCCCCGCTATACTACGGCTTACGCGATTACGGCGTTAATGGGCAAATCGGGCTGGAAAGTACACCAGATGAATACATAGATCGCCTTGTAAATGTTTTTAGGAAAGTACGCAGGGTATTAAAGCCCGATGGTACGCTTTGGGTTGTTATCGCTGACAGTTACGCGGGCTCCGGCAAAGGAGCTTGGAAAAATAAGAACGGACAAAAAGAGGTTTATGTGCTTGATCAGGGCTCTGCCCCAACAAAAATGCCGAAAACTTTTGAGGGCATCAAAGCAAAGGATCTCATAGGTATTCCGTGGATGTTGGCTTTTGCTTTACGCGCAGATGGTTGGTATTTGCGGCAGGATATTATATGGCACAAAACAAACCCTATGCCGGAAAGCGTAAAAGATCGCTGTACCAAAAGCCACGAGTATATATTTTTACTTTCAAAATCACCAAGGTACTATTTTAATGCAGAGGCTATTGCAGAGCCCGTTGCAAACAGCACAAAAAAAAGGTTCACGCAGAATATAGAAAACCAAAACGGCTCAAACCGAGCATACGGGAAAAACAACGGGCCAATGAAAGCCTGCGCGCCGCGCTATGGCGGCAACAAATATACTGCCACGCCGGATGTTTTTAGCCGTACAAAGTCTGGCAACCTTTATGCTCCGCGCCAGCTGAGAAACAAACGCGATGTATGGACTGTGTGCACAAAGGGCTTTAAGGGCGCTCACTTTGCGACCTACCCAGACACACTTATATTACCCTGCGTTTTGGCTGGCAGCAAAGTAGATGGCACCGTGCTGGATCCGTTCTGCGGCTCCGGTACAACTTTGCAGGTAGCCGCACAAAACGGCAGAAATGGAATAGGAATTGAAATAAACGCCGAATACGAGCCACTTATCAAGGCACGCATCGGTGAATATAAACGCGAGGAGGTAAACAACGATGGCTGATGCAGATAAATGCGCCTTTTGCGGCGAGATTATTCCGGAGGGCATCCAGGTTTGCCCTCTGTGTTCAAAATTTCAACAGCGCGTGTTTAAAGCTATTAGAAGCGATGCGCCGACAGGTCGAAGAATAAGGAGAGTTGAAAAATGATTATTACAGCTAAAATAAAAGTTGATGTTCCGATGGAATTTTATTGTAAGAAATGTCAGAGAAAAGAGCGCGACGAGAAACATTTTATGTTTTGCACTCTTTTCAATCGTTATCTTTACATACGAAAAGGCGAGTACCTTAAATGTCGAGAGTGTGTGAATGCACTCTATGATGAAATAGACAGCATGTAAAGGAGAAAAAATGCAATACATACCATATGCCGTTACGGCGGCAGCGATAATCGGCACAATCGGAAACAGTTATAGAAAAGTTTGGAGCTTTTACATTTGGATTTTCACAAACGCTTTTTGGTGCGTTTTCAACCTAAAGAATCACAGCTACGCACAGGCGATCTTATACGCTGTTTATTTTTTCTTAGCAATAATCGGAATTGCACAGTGGAGGAAAAAAGAGAAATGACACTTGTTGAGCTTAACAATCTTCGCTACATCGAGAAAGAAATAACATTACTTCAGCTCAGAATACGAGAGCTTGAAAATGAAACCGAGCGCATAACTCCGATTTTAACGGATCTGCCCGGCAGCAGAGATAAGAAAAGCTCAATTGTCGAACAGCTGGTCGAAGAAAAAGAAAAACTCGGAGCGGCCCTACAAACGCGGCAGGAAGAGCGAAGAAAAGCCATGCGCTTTATAAACGGAATCCCCGATTGTCAGCTTCGAATAATTTTCATTTTGCGTTTTATTTCCGGTAAGAGCTGGAACGAGGTTGCCGACTATATCGGCGGCGGCAACACAGAACAAGGCGTGTGCATGCGCGCACTTCGGTATCTTCGAAAATTTGAAAGTTGTTAAATATGTTAAACGCCTTTTTGATAATATAAAATCAAAGAGAAACCTGATTATAAAACAAAGAGGTGCGATATGGCTAAGACTGGCAGGAAATCCAAATACGACGCCGAAATTAAGCCGCATCTTGCCGAAATTGAAAAAGCGGTTAAAAACGGCGCGACAATAACAGAAATCGCAACAGCGCTGAATATTGCCGAAAGCACAATCTACAAGTACAAGAAAGAGAAAAAGGAGTTTTCGGCGATATTTGCGCGCGGGCGCGCGTCTATAATTATAGACATTCGAGGAGCTTTGTTAAAAAAAGCCCTTGGGTATGATTACGAAGAAGAAAAAAAGGTCGGAAGGAAAGACAAAAAAGGCGAAAACATAATGATTGTCGAAAAATACAAAAGGCATCAACCGCCGAGCGAAACAGCCGCCGCAATGCTCCTTCGAAATTACGATACCAAATGGATTGACAAAGATAATGCGACGACCGAATTAAAAAAGCAAGAATTTGAGCTACGAAAAACGATTTCTGAAAGTAATAATTTTGATTTAGATTGGGAGGAGAAAAATGGCTGATAACGAAAGAAATTATTATGTTTTGAGCGAGAACAACTGCAAATTTGAAAGCTTCACAAAAGAGCAAATTTTATCGGCAATTCAGCAGGCGGTTGACTCCGGGAAAATAAAGGATGTTGACACAGGATTTGTGACGAAAATTAAAGAGCAAAACAAAAATGCCGGCTTAATGTTTTGGGTCGGCAATCAAGCCGAATATAATGCGCTTGAAAGCAAAAAAAACAACTGTCTTTATATAATTACCGACGACAGAAAAAACGAAAGTATTGAACTTATTTGGTTAAATCTGGGAGAACTCAACGACATAGCAGACGGGGCAATGCAATGCGTCTACGAAAGTAATGACTCGATCCCATTTGATGTTAATTTTACAGCCGACGGACAATTCAAAGAATTCGACCTCTCCTTCGGCAATTATAAATACGATCCGACAAGAGATGTTGTTGTTGCTGAGATTTCAAACAAGCAAACAATACCGCTTGTCGAACGTTGCTTTTTTGCGCTAACGCTTAGAAAAATGGGATATAATAACGGCACTTACGGCATGAAACTTGGTATTTGCATCGTAAGTGGGCTTGGCAATTCACCGTGTCCGTATCTGCACGTATCGTACAAACTTCTCAGAAAATCATACGGGGTGTCATAATGGCTTACATAAACGGAAAAGAAATACTGTTATCAGCTCAACTAACCGGGCTTGTAAACATCGACACCGAAATATCAGACACAAGCGAAAACCCTGTGCAGAATAAGATTGTTAAAGCTTATGCCGACGGCTTGTCAAAGTACAGAATTATAAGCGATGTGACTATAACTGAAGACATCGGTACATATTCAATATCGCAAGACAGCAACGGCAATACGTTTGATTTGCGTAAACTGTTTTTCTTGTTTATAGGAAAATTCGATAATGCTTTGAACAACACAGCTTTGTCGCTACGAACAAACGGCGGATATCAATATTTGATGTATAAGGGATTCACTCTTACAGCTGACAAAGAATGCGCTTTTTGGCTCGAAGCGGAAAATTTCTTGCGCACCTCAGAAAACAGCGGCATTAAAAGCACATATTCGGCCACATTACTTCAACAATTCTCAAATGGAATTGCTCAAGGCTTGAGCGAAAACAATGTTGCTGTAAATTCAGATATCTCGTTTCAAAAAAGGAACAAAAATTATCCGCATCCGATGAGCGAGATTATATTCGGTGTCCACCGTGAAACTAAAAAAATGAAATCGGGAAGTCGATTTATAATTCTCGGCATTGATTATTGAGGAGGGCTGAATTATGCGAATGTACGACAATGGCATATACAGAGATATGACCAAGGAAGAAGAAGCCGCTGTAATGGCGGTCACAGAGCAGGAAGAAAAAGCAAACAAGGACGGTTTAACATCTCTTGCCGAGGGTTTAAGCACGGCGACATCACTCGCACAGGTGCGCTCGGCGGCTAAGTCCGTTCTTACAGACGAAAGCGAGGGAGCAAATGAGTGATGCAGTAGCCGTCGCGATTATCTCGGGTGGACTTGCCCTCTTAGGCGTGATTATTACGTCAATAAGCACATCACGCAGAATGACCGCACAGCTTGAGCGTAATCAAGCGGTGACGGACACGAAGTTAGAAGAGCTTACACGCGAAGTAAGGCTTCATAATAACTTCGCGCAGCGTATTCCCGTAATAGAGCGCGACATTAAGATAATAAATCATCGAATAGACGATTTAGAAAAAAATCACAAAGGAGTGTAAAAAATATGAAAATCAACATCAAGCAGAGGTTCAAAAACAAGACGTTCGTGATATCGCTGATCACGCTTATATTGGCGACGATTTATCAAATCCTCGGTATGTTCGATATCGTACCTAAGGTGAGCGAGGACACATTGACAGGTGTTTTAATGCTTGTCGTCAACTTCTTGTCTGCACTCGGAATACTCGTTGACCCGACAACTGAGGGCTTAAACGATAGCGCAAGAGCTCTCACGTACGGCACGACAGACGATGTAAGGCAGTATGAAGAAACGGGCGGATATGTAGCGGGTATGCTATTCTCCGGGCGCAATAGAGTAACTCAACCTTACACATATAATGTGAACACCAAAAAGGGACACGGCGGTATAGACATAGTCGGAGACGATGATAGAACCGTCCACGCGGTAGAGGGTGGCAAAGTATCATTGGTGTCTGTCTGGGACGGCAAAACCAAAACAGGCACACAGAGCTACGGCAACCTTGTTGTTATAACCGATTCAACCGGCAAAAGACATTTCTACGCACATCTTGCGTCTATCTCTATGCGTGAGGGTCAGAGGGTGTCAGCCGGTGATGTAGTCGGCATAATGGGAAATACCGGAAACAGCTTCGGTGCGCATACTCATTATGAGGTTCGCACCGGTCAAGGCACGGTTACACGTATCAATCCTGCCGAGTTCTGCGGCGTTCAGAACGCCAAGGGTACATATGTGAACAATGCGTCTACTGCTTCACCTGCTCCGTCACACAGAGGTACAGCCTACACTATGACTTGCAAAATGTTATACGTCAGAAAAGGACCGTCTGTAAGGTATCGCCGAGTCGGGCAGTTCTCAAGAGGCGAGATATTCTATGTCGTTGCTCGTCAGGGTAACTGGTGCCAGCTTGAAAGCGGTAACTGGATGTGTGCCGGAAAGTATCTTAAGAGAGTGTAATGTTTACAAATTTATCGCAGTTTTACAACTCCGATATCTGGAAAGCAACGCGCGCAAAAATCATAGAAGAGCGTAAGGACGAATACGGCATTGTGCATTGTGAATACAGCGGCGTGCCGCTGATTAACGGATATGACATAATTGCGCATCACAAAACACCGTTAACGCTTGACAATGTTAACGATTATTCCATTTCGTTAAATCCCGAAAACATAATGCTTGTCTCACATAAAGCACATAATGAAATACATAAACGCTTCGGGTATGGCTCGGGGCGCAAAGTATATTACGTTTACGGTGCTCCGTGTTCAGGAAAAACAACCTTCGTGAATAACATTAAAGGCAACAGCGATATTGTTTGCGACATAGACAGCATATGGCAGTGCTTGACGGGCGGCGAGCGATACGACAAGCCGACCGCTTTAAAACAAAATGTATTTGAAGTGCAGCGCACCATTTTAGACATGGTTAAAAACCGCTTCGGCAATTGGGAACGCGCGTACATAATCGACGGCGGAGCGGCCAAAACTCCGCGCAACAATCGCATTAAGGATTTAGGCGCGGAGCCTATATTCATTGACACGGACAAAGAGACGTGTTTGAAGCGTTTGGCTTCTGACAAAACAAGAACGCAAACACAGCGTGAGGAGTGGCAGAGATACATTGATAAATGGTTTTCCGATTATCAAGAAGCGTAATGCTTTTTTTGATAAATAAAATCTCCTTTTCTTTTGTGCCGATAACGCGGCGGCAAATAATACCGCGTTTCCTCCCGGAGATATCCCCCCGGTCACGCCGGAAATTGGGTGTCTTCCATACTGTGCGCCCCTCCTACTTTTCGCGCGGGGCAATTTTTTGAGAATCGAGAAGTTTTTGGCGAAACTTTTGAAAAAATAGGACCTTTTGAAAACTCTAAAAACAACATTAAAGAAGATTATAACTGGGGGCTGAAAAATGACTCGTTTCGAAGAATTGAAAAGTTACATTTCGGCCTTGCCAGATGACATACAAGCTATATTGACTCCGGCACTTAAAGATATTGTTTACGAAGAAGAAATGCTGGGTAAATTCCGCGACAATCCAAAGACGAAAACAAACGCGGCGATGTATAAGGCTTATAGGCAGACGAAACAGATATATCAGGCCGATTTAAAAATGATTTTGTGGCAGCTACGGCAAAATGAAACATCGGCGGCTGATGATCTGCTCGCAAAACTAAAGGACTTTGAGTAATGGAAATTAAAGAATTTGATATTTGCGAATTAAAAGCTTATGAGAATAACCCGAGAAAAAATGAGGCAGCAGTTGAGAACGTTGCAAATTCAATTTATGAATTCGGCTTTAAGGTGCCTATCATTATCGATAAAAACAAAACAGTTGTTTGTGGTCATACAAGACTTAAAGCGGCTGAATTATTAAAACTTAAAAAAGTACCTTGCATTGTTGCCGACGATTTAACGCCCGAACAAATAAAAGCTTTCAGATTAGCCGACAACAAAACCGCAGAGCTTGCCGAGTGGGATTTTGAAAAGTTAGATGAAGAGCTTAACGAACTTGCAATGTTTGATTTCGATATGTCACAATTCGGATTCGAAAATACCGGCGTTTTTGACGATTTATTAAATGAGCAGAAAATCGTCGAGGACGAAGCTCCCGGTATTGATGATGAAACCGAGCCTGTTTGTAAACTGGGCGACATATGGCAGCTTGGCAGGCATCGGCTTATGTGTGGTGATAGCACCAAGAAAGACTCGATAAAAAAACTGTTGGACGGTAAAACAGCCGACTTGTTATTCACAGATCCACCCTACGGATACAGCTATAAATCAAATATGCGAACGAAAAGCAAAAAATTTGATGTAATAAAAAATGACGACAAGATCTTAGATTTTATAGACGTTATCTATGATAGTGTAAAAGGCTTTGTCTTTATTTGTACCACTTGGAAGGTCTTGTCACAATGGCTTCCTCTCTTTCAAAAATATTATGAATTATCAAATATGATAATTTGGGAAAAAGGCGGGGGTGGTATCGGAGATTTAAAACATACTTTTTCAACTGACTATGAGATTATATTGTGTTCAAACAATGGAAAAGAAATAACTGGAAAACGAATCGGCAGCGTATGGAGCATAAAGAAAGACGGAAGCAACAATTATGAACATCCCACACAAAAGCCAGTTCAATTAGCAGCAACGGCTATAAAAAATACAACCGTTCCAAATAACAATGTTCTTGACGTATTTGGCGGTAGCGGGTCAACGCTTATTGCTTGTGAACAGTTAAATCGAAACTGTTTTATGATGGAATTAGACCCGAAGTACTGTGACGTTATTATAAAAAGATGGGAACAGTATACGGGAGAAAAAGCTTTAAAATTGTGAAAACTTATCTTGAAGAATACAATTACCTGATACAAGGCAGACACGTTATTGCCGGCTATTGGATAAGAAAAGAAATTGAAAATCTTATCGAAGATTTGCAAAACCCGGCTTATATTTACGATACGGACGAAGCGCATAAAAGAATTAAATTTATGCAAACGTTATGTTTGCAAAGCAAACATCCGTATTTCGGAAAGCCTCTTGAGCTTATGCCGTGGCAGCTTGCATTTTGGGAAACGGTTTACTCTTTCAAAATGAGCGATACCAAACTACGCCGTTTTGTTGAAGTGCTCCTTGAAATCGCGAGAAAAAACGGCAAAAGCACAATGTTAGCCGGCGACGGGAATACCGATTTGTTTATCGGCACCGGAGGTTCGGAAGATTGCTGCGCGTCAAATGATGATAGACAAGCAAAATATATATGGCGAGAAATCGCCGGAATGCGTGACCGGTTGGACCCGAAAAAGGCTATAACAAGCCGGAATTTAGTTGAAATTCGAAACGACCGAAAGAACATCATCATTTCGCGCATGTCAAGCAAAACACAAAACAAAGACGGCGGAAATTATACAAAAACGTACCTTGACGAAGCTCACGACATAGACGAAGAGAACGGTAACAGTGAAATTGCCGAAGCTTGTTGGCGCGGAATGTCGACAAAAGATGATCCGTTATTTATCACTTGCACAACGCAAGGCTTCAGCCGTGACGGGTGCTTTTTGGATAAAAAAATCGCGCACGCAAAAGCAGTTATCGAGGGCGAAAAAGAAGATATACACTTTTTGCCGTTTCTTTATGAACAAGACAATGAACAAGAAATTTGGCAAGATGAGAGCAGTTGGGAAAAGTCGAATCCGTCTTTGCGATACGGCGTTAAAAAAATGTCAAAACTCCGTCGCGATGTTGACCTTGCTCGGACTGATAAAGAAGCACGATTGCATCTGCTTTGTAAAGATTTCAACATCAAACAAAACAGTGCGCAGGCGTGGCTTCGTTCTGAAGACTTTATGTATTTGCAAGAAAAACAAAGCCTTGAAAATTTTCGCGGCTGTTTTTGTTTGGGTGCGCTTGACTGTTCGCAAACAACAGACCTTACAAATTTAAAGCTCTTATTTATGCGTCCAAACGATAACACAAAATATGTTTTTTCACATTATTGGATTCCGGAAAGCAAATTAACCGACAGCTCAGACAAGAGCGCGGGTGCTCGTTATGAAGAATGGGCGCAAGCAGGATATATAACGATAAGTAAAGGAAGCATCATCGATTTAACTGATGTAACACGCTATATCTCAGAGCTTAAAGACCTTTATAACATACGCATTTTAAAATGCGGATACGACAAAGCATACGCTCGTGAATTTGAAAAGAGCATCGACGATTTAAGCACGACTATGCGTGAACCCATAAATCAAAAAGTAATGTCAACGCCGATGAAATGGGTTGAGCGCGATTTTGAAAATCACGTTATAAATTACGGAAACAATCCCGTCGACGCTTGGTGTTTGGGTAATGCTTGCTGCTATATCGACCGGCACGAAAATTACAGTTGTAAGAAATCACAGGCGAGCAAACGAATTGACGGAGCGGTTGTTTTTATAATTTTATATGCAACGCTTTTAAAGTTTAATTCGGAATTTCAAAACGCAATAAAATAGGGGTGATTCACACGGGATTATTTGATTTGTTTAAATCGAAAAAGAAAAAACAAAGCGGGCTGACATATGCGCCGACGATGACCGGAAATGCACCGTTTTACTCTTCTTTCGGTGAAAGCGTTTACGCTTCGGACATAATAGTTCAATCAATCCGCTGTAAAGCGAATGAGTTCAAAAAACTCGACCCGCGACATATTCGGACAACTAACGGTGAACAATCGGTAGTGAGCGATAGCAGCATCGCAAAGGTACTGAAAAGGCCGACTGGGTACATGACCACGGCTGACTTTTTGGAAAAAATAACAATTTTGCTTGAGCTTACAAAAAACGTGTTTATTTATCCGACATATTATAAAACAAACGGCGGCGAAAAATATTACACGGGTTTTTATCCGCTGAAGCCGTCTGAAGTTCAATATATGACCGACGCAGCAGGCGATTTGTATTTGAATTTGAGATTTGCAAACGGTTATGAAATAACGCTTCCTTCAGATAGCGTTATACATTGGAGAAAAGATTACGGAGTTAATGATTATTTCGGCGGCGGAATGTTCGGCGGCGATGACAACTCCGGGCTCTTAACAATGCTTCAACGCTACGACCAATTGACGCAAAGCATCGCAAAAGCGGTTAAATGTTCTTGCCAAGTGAATGCGGCGATAAAGGTAAATACATATGCTGAAACGGATGAGCTTAAGCAAAAACGCGAAGAATTTGAGGCTGATATTATAGACAATAAGAGCGGACTACTTGTCATGGATCAATCAAGCGAATTTGTGAACATTCCGCGAGATATAAAGCTTGTTGATGCCGAAACGCTCAAATTTTTTTACGACACGATTTTGCGCGCCAACGGGTGCAGCCTTGCAATACTTAACGGCGATTATACTAAGGCACAAAAAGAAGCTTATTACGAGCACGCACTCGAAGCTGATATAAAAGGCTTGGGACAGGCTATGTCGCGAGTGCTTTTTACTGAACGCGAGGCGGCATTCGGTAATGAGATAATCCTATATCCTAACGACATATCATTTATGTCGATGGAAAACAAATTGACAGCATTACAATTAGGGCTGCCTGCTGGCATATTCACAAAAAACGAAGCCCGCGAATTGCTGGGATATGCCCCTATCGAGGGCGGCGACGTAATGCCGAGAGGCTATAACGAAGTAGACGCGACAGGTACAGGCGAAAGCGAGGAAAAAAACGATGAGTAAAAAAAGAAATGATTATTTTTTGCAGCGCGGTTTTACCGCCGAATTTAGAGCTGCGGGAGCTGATGACGGCAACACAGGACATATCGTCGAGGGCGTCGCAGCTGTCTGTGAGCAAGAAACACGCATACAAGATTTTTTCGGAGAATTTATCGAGGTCATTCGAAAAGGCGCGTTTGACGAAACAAACTTTGACGACGTGCGCTTCTTAGTGAATCACGATTTTAACGGCATTGCTCTTGCCCGAAGCCGGCGGAATAACAAGAGTGATAAACCTAACACAATGCAGCTTTTCGTAGACGATAACGGCGATGTGAATATAAAGGCAGATCTTGACACGGAAAACAACGAACAGGCCCGTGCTCTCTACTCGGCCATAAGCCGCGGCGATATGGACGGAATGAGCTTTTGCTTTTACGTTTCGGAAGATAATCAGAGATGGAGTGAGCGCGACGGGGTAAATGTTCGTGAAATATTGAAGGTCGATAAAGTTATCGAAGTTTCAGCTGTTAACTTCCCGGCATATGCGGGAACTAACATAGATAGCCGGTCGCTGGATAGTGACCGCCGAGCACTGGATAGGGCTCGTATCGCGTTGGATAACGCAAAAAAAACGAAGCCTGATTACAAGGCAAAAACTTTAATTACAATGTACAAAAAGTGAGGTAATGAACATGAAAGAAAAACTCTTAAAGCTTTTAAACGCAAAAAAAGAGCAGCGAGACGCTCTTAACAAATCAATGATTGAGAGCGAGAACAAAGAAGAGCGCGCCGCTATCGGCGAAACTCTTAAAGCTCTTGGCGAAGAAATCAACGAAGTTGAAGAAATGCTCGCACAGGTTGACGAGCCCGCACCCGATGGGCCCGACGCAGGTGATAAGGGCGACAACTCTCGACAGCTTGACCCAATTGCAACGGTTAAAATGAGGGATATAAAACCGTCTGCTGTTAAAGACCGTTATGATACGGAGGAATACCGCAGCGCGTTTATGGACTTTGTTTGCAGGGGCATTAAAATTCCTGCTGAAATGCGCAAGGATGAAGTGACCAAAACAACAGATGCAAGCGCAGTTATCCCCACGACAATTCTTAATGAAATGGTTGTCGGACTTAAAAATTACGGCAATTTGTATGCAAAGGTTCGTAAACTTAACATACAGGGCGGCGTGCAAATTCCGATTTTGTCGCTAAAACCGGAGGCTAAGTGGATTTCTGCCAATACCGCAACAAGCGAAAGTGACAAACAGAAGATAGCGTCTAATACAGCTGTTACATTTAATTATTATGGTTTGGAATGCAAAATTTCGCAGACTTTGCTCACAAATGTTACAACGCTTGACATGTTCCAGCAGATGTTTATTCCGCTTGCAATGGAGGCTATTGCGAAAGCTTGGGATATTGCAATAATCTCCGGCAGCGGTACGGGCGAACCCTTAGGAATCACCAAGGATAGCCGAGTACCTATATCACAAGTAGTTACACTTGATGCTGCTGACGTCGTTAAATGGGATGCGTGGAAGAAGAAAGTTTTTGCAAAAATTCCCTCCGCTTATCGTAGCGGTTCGGCCATTATGGCTCAGGGTACCTTTGACGGGTATATAGATGGAATGGTCGACAGCAACGGACAGCCGATTGCACGCGTTAATTACGGAATTGAAAATGGCGAATCATACCGTTTTGGCGGCAAGGAGGTTGAAATTGTTGAACCAGAAGTAATAAAAGACTGGGATAGTGCAACGACTGGTGATGTTATTACCATCTTTGCAAACCTGAACGATTATGCAATTAACAGTAATCTTGAAATAAAAGTCGTAAAATGGGAAGACAATGACAACAACGAAATCAAAAACAAAGTCATTCTCATCGCCGACGGAAAGCTTGTCGACCCTAACGGTGTAGTTATCGTTAAGAAAGGCGTATAAACAATGAGAACTATTGACGCATTAAAAGCCCTTGCTGTTGCGCTCGGTTGCGCAGCAAGTGTCGCAAAAGTAACGGGAAACACCGTCGACGAGGTTGTTAATTTTATCGCAGCAAATTTGCCCGACACCTACAAGGGCAAGGTTGCTGGAACTTAATTTAAACAAGGAAGGTTTTATGTGATGCAATTGACAGAAGCCGAAAGGCTGGCAAAAGTGAAATATGCTTTATACGGCAACGCAACGCAGAGTTATAACGACGAGCAGCTTAAATTATACATCGAAGAAGTGCTCGACGAAATGATTCATGCCGGTGTTAAGGAAAATGTTGCAAAAAGCGCGGCGGCTGTTGGTTGTATCGCATGCGGCGTTAATGACATTTGGAATTATTCGAGCGGCACCGTCAAGCATAGCGAATATTACAACCGAAGGCTGGTTCAACTCACATTGAGAAGAGGCGACGAAGATGTATAGACCGTCGGAAGCCGCACAAATGACGACTGCAATTCAATTGCAGCAACCGATTAAAACGAAGTCGTCCGGCGTTAGTCAAAAGTCGTCCGGCGTTAGTCAAAAGTCTTACGGCGTTAGTCAAAAGTCATACAAGGATGTTGACGGCATTGTTATGGCGAATTTCAAAACATACGGCGGAACAGAAAAAACCGACAATGGGATTTTGTCGATTGAAGAAACAGCGCAAATCGTATGCCGGTATCGCCCGGATATTAAAAGCGATACCCGAGTAGTCCTTTTGCAGACGGGTGCGATTTATGAAATCTTGGGAGAGCCGGAGAACATTGAAATGCGAAATATGTTTTTGAAATTCAAAATTCGCAGAATAAAAGGCGGTGTTTAATTTGCCGATAACGTTAAAACTTACCGGATTTGAAGAAATGCTTTCGGCAATTGAAAAAGCCGGTGGCTCAATTGACAAAGCCGCAAATCAATGTATGCAAAAATCGGCAAAGCTGATGGACGAAGAACTAAAAGCTCAAATGCGCTCGGCAAATGTGAAAAGCGATTTAATTAACCGTATGCCGTCGCCCGAAGTCGAAAAAGAAGGCAATCGATATACGGCACGCGTCGGCTTTGTTAAAGGTGAGTACAACCCGACAAAGCCGTCTGATGCATATAAGGCTATCTTTTTGAATTACGGCACACCGCGCCGCACAAAACACGGTCAGGTTAAAGCTCGGCACTTCATTGAGAAAGCTAAGAAAAAGGCAAAATCGAAAATCAAAAAATCACAGCAACAAACGCTCGAAGAGATTTTGGGAGGCTTGAAAAAATGAAGCAAAAACTAATTGATGCTCTCATAAAATGCGGATTTGAAGAAGCCAAAACACTTTTTTTGCAAGGCACGATGAATCCGAACGAGCCGTATCCTGAAACATTCGTTACGTTTTGGACGAGCAGTACATCCGACGGCATGCATTTTGAAAATCAAACGAAATCGTATGAATGGTCATTCAGCGTGATATTGTACAGCAATGACGCAAATATTGTAAACACTAAGCCGGAAGAAATCCGCGCTGTTTTAAAAAAAGACGGTTTTATTCCGTTAGGCAAAGGGCAAGATGTCCCAAGTGACGAGCCTACCTATACTGGATGGGCTATGGATTTTATAATTTCGGAATATTAAGGAAAGAAGGATGAATATGGAAGACAAAAAATTCGGCTTGCTTCGCGGATTGTCCGAAATCTATATCGACGAAGTAACCGACAGCGCAGAAGCCTATACTCCTGCCGGGAAGCCTGAACAGCTTATTCCTGCCGGGGAGCTGAAAATAAAGAAATCGGTTGGCAAAACACAAGTGTATTATGACAACGCTCTTTATTCGGAAGTACGAAAAGAAAACGCTTCCGAAATGGAAATCGTCGGAGCGGCCATCCGTGCGATGTTCAATGCTTGGCTCGAAGGTAAGAGCATAGATACAACGACCGGCGCGATAATGGACGACGGCGAAGCTCATGAAAAGTATTTCGCAATCAGCGGAAAAAAAGATTATACCGACGGAACAAGTGAGTATTTTTGGTTCCTGAAATGCTCATACGGCGGAGCTGAAGAAAGCACCAAGACAAAGGATGACAGCACCGATGCGTCGGGCATGACATTGCCGTTTACGGCGTACAAAACGCAGTTTAAATTCACAAACGGAAATAAAGCGGCAAAAGTTGTAAGAATTGACACTTCGACAACCAAAATCAAAGCTGATGCTTCTTGGACAAAACAGGTTGTAACGCCCGACAACTTGAGCGAAGTAACAGAAAAAGCGATAAATGTATAATTTTTGAAAGCGGGCGGCGAGATCGCCCGCTTTGCTATTTTAGGAGGAAAAAATCATGGCAAAATACGAGCTTAACATTTATTGTAAAAACAATGAAATTGAAAAAACATATGCGACGGACGCGATACCGTGGGGCTTTTACATAGAAGCCGTTAAGGCTTCAGACGAAATTGAAAATATGGATGTGCGAGAAAAATTCGAAATGATTAACAGTTTCGTGAAACGCATGTTTATAGGGTTGTCTGACGATGAACTTAACAGAGCAAGCGGCGATGACGTTATAAATCTGTTTAATCAGCTCATAAGAAAAGGCAGGTCGATTGTCAGCTCAAAAAACCCGACGGCGGCGGGGAAGTAGCCGCCGCAAAAAGTCCATTCGAGGGACTTATGGAAACAACATTTATTCTTGCCGGCAGCTTCGGCGTTACACCTTTTGAAATTATGAAACAAGATGTTGACGAAGTAATTATGATTATAAATTATTTGACCGAAAGCGGAAAAGCAAGTAAGCAGGAAGATAAGCTGTTGAACGATAAAGAACAAGACCACAGCTTCTGGGCGAGTATTTAAGGGGGAAATTTATGGCAAATGATGAACGCTTGGGCGCGTCATTCAACATTGATGTTACAAATTTAAAAGCCGGACTCGCTCAAGCAAACAGACTGATTCGCGAAAGCAACAGTGAATTTCGTGCTGCCGCCGCCGGCCTTGACGATTGGACAAAAAGCGAAACCGGATTAAATGCAAAAATCAAATCTTTAAATCAAATAACAGAAATTCAGCGAAAAAAGGTTGATGCATTACAGAATGAATACAACAACTTGATTGCAAACGGCTTGGACCCGACGAGCAAGCAGGCTGTTGATTTGCGCACGAAGATAAACAATGAAACAGCTGCTTTGAATAAAAATGAAGTCGAGCTTCGAAAACAGACGACGGCTCTTAATGACTTGGGAAATGAAACAAAGAAAGCCGGAAATGCAACTGATGAGACAAGCGGTAAGTTCTCAAAACTCGGCGAAGTAGCCAAAGGGGCCGCAAAAGTAGCATTAGCGGCAGTCGGAGCTACTGCGGCGGCGGTCGGAGCACTTGTCAAACAAGCGGTTGAAAGTTATGCAGAGTATGAACAGCTTGTCGGAGGCGTTGATACTCTTTTTGGTAGTGCAAGTGCAGAAGTCCAAAAAAAGGCGGACAATGCGTATAAAACAGCGGGAATGTCCGCAAATGAGTACATGGAGACAGTAACCGGATTTTCTGCAAGCCTGATTCAGTCCCTCGGCGGCGATACCGAGAAAGCCGCAAAATATGCAGATATGGCAATTACGGATATGTCCGACAATGCCAACAAGATGGGCACGGATATGTCCTTAATTCAGAATGCATATCAGGGATTTGCTAAGCAGAATTACACAATGCTTGACAATCTTAAGCTGGGATATGGCGGCACTAAAGAAGAGATGGAACGACTTCTTGAAGATGCATCGAAGATTAGCGGCATAAAGTATGACATATCCTCTTATGCAGATATTGTGGACGCAATCCACGTCGTCCAAACAGAGATGGGAATAACCGGAACGACCGCGAAAGAAGCGAGCACAACAATTCAAGGCTCTATCTCATCAATGAAAAGTGCTTGGCAAAATCTCTTAACGGGTCTTGCTGATGAAAACGCGGATCTTGACGTACTCGTAACAAACATGATTGAAAGCGTCGGAACCGTTGTTGAAAATGTGCTCCCAAAAATTTCGGTTGCGGCAGAAGGAATTGTTTCGATAATTCAAAATCTTATACCTCAAATTCCGCCGTTAATTGAGCAATTGTTGCCGCCATTGCTTGATGGCGCACTAAGCCTGATACAAGGCCTTGTTACAATACTTCCGGAGATAACGAGTACAATAACCGGCATGCTCCCGAGTGTCTTAACTTCATTAGTCGGAATGACGCCGGAGATATTGACGTCGATTATAACGATTATAACCTCATTGTTAAATTCGATAACCAGCATGCTGCCGACGATTGTTGAAGCTATAATGCAGGTCGTGCCTCAACTTATAACTTCTCTTGTCGCTGCCACTCCGCAACTTCTTGAAGCGGCAATTCAATTCTTGCTTGCAATCGTAGAAGCTGTGCCGACGATTATAACATCATTAGTTGATGCATTGCCTTTGATCGTGTCGACAATAATATCAACCTTGCTATCGAATTTGCCAATGTTGCAGAATGCCGCTTTTCAGCTGTTTTTCGGCATAATAAAGGCGATTCCCGAAATAATTGTTGCACTCAGTAAAGAAGTGCCAAACATTATCAAAGGAATTACCGACGGGCTTGTAAAAGGCATTCCCGAGCTTGTAAAAACGGGCGGAAATATGCTGAAAGGCCTGTTTGATGGCTTGCTTGACATAACCGCGATAGGCAATGCGGTTAAAAAATTGTTCAACGGCATTGTCGGCGGACTTAAAGAAAAATTCGGCATTCACTCTCCGTCAAAGGTTATGGCTGATATAATCGGCAAAAATCTTGCGCTCGGCATCGGTTCTGGTTTTGAAAAAAACATCGGAGCGGTAAATAGAGAGATAAGCAAATCATTGAATTTCGATGATGCAAGTGTCAATATAAATGCGAATGGTGCAAAAAGCGGCGGCGGACTGACAGTATATCAGACGAACAATTATAAACAGGCTTACACAAGCCCTGTTGAAAAATATAAATCAAAGCAACAGCTTTATGCTGCGGCAAGGCTTATCAAGGCGGGTGCGATATAATGCTAAAATTAGATTTTATCTCCAAAACAGGCGAAACAATGCCGCTTGTTAACAATCCCCTCTTCGTCGTAACAAACATCGACGGAATGACTGTGGCCGACACCAATATTTCAAGCTCAGCTATCGGCGGAGTGGACGGCGACACGGTTAACAATATACAAGCTAATCCGCGCCCGATTGTTATTGATTTGCAAATCCGAGACAGCGTTGACGTTGAGAATGCAAAGCGTGAAATATTAAAAGTCGTAAAATTAAAGCAGCAAGGCGAGCTTATGTGGACGCAAAACAACCGCACTGTTGTTATATACGGAATAGTCAAATCAATTGAAATGCCGCGATGGACGAAAACTGCGGTTATGCAAATAACATTGCATTGTGAACAGCCATTTTGGGAAGATTTTGAAGAGGCAATCAGAGAAATAAGCGAATCTCTTGATTTGCATTACTTCACGGATAGCCCCGCCGATATGTTATTTTTCCCCGAAACGGGAATACCGTTCGGCGAATATGACACTATTCGCACAAAATCTTTCCGAAATCACGGAGATGTTACCGTAGGGCTTGAAATTCGCATTTTTGCTCACAATACTGTCACAAATCCGATTATATACGACGAATACGGCGGCTTCTTCGGCGTAGGCTATGACGGAAACCCGTTTACGTTAAACTCCGGCGAAGAAGTTATAATCACTACACACAAAAAGAACAAAAAAGTCATGTATAAAGGCTCAAATCTATATGAAAAAATAAAGCCGCGCTCCACTTGGCTCCAGCTTCTGCCGGGTGATAACACATTCTCGATAAACAGCGATGACGACAATAATGAAAATATGTCTTTTTCGCTTATATATAAGCAGAGGTACATATAATGATTGAATATGTAGAAATCCGCGGAGCGGATACGAGGATAGTCGGCATTATAGATACAGCGTCGGCTATAATATGGCATTCCGTTTATTTTGGAGTAGGCGATTTTGAAATTCACACGGCGGCAACATCCGATTATATTGATTTGTTAAAAATCGGGCGATATATAACACGGCCGGACGATGATGAAGTCGGAATCATTGAAAAAATCAAAATAACCGAAAGCGCGGAAGACGGCGCCACTCTCACGGCAAGCGGTCGTTTCGCAAAATCTCTTCTCGAACGGCGGTTGATTTACAACTTGAGCGGAACAACAAATACTGCAACAATATTGCGCGGCAATGTCGAAAAAGCCGTCAGGAAAGTTGTTGAAGCAAATACAATTCGATGTGAATTTGACGACAAACGGAATATGTCAATATTAGAATTAAACAGCGCAAAAGGCTTTCCTCAGGTGATTGTTAGCGAGGACGGCAAAACTGCCGAAAAACAAGTGTCGTACGGGAATTTACTTACCTACACCGACGGTGTGCTTGAAGAATATGGATTGTCTGCAAAATGCCTTTTAAGCGGCGAAAAATTCTTATACACAATATATGCCGGCATCGACCGTTCAATTAACAACACAGCCGGAAATGTTCCGATTATCTTTAGCAAAGAGTATGACAATCTGACATCAAGTAATTATGTCTACAATACAAGCACTGAAAAGAATGTAGCATTGATCGGCGGCGAGGGTGAGGGCTTAGAGCGTTTTTATTCGTTGATAGGCGGAAATAATGCCGGACTTAATCGCCGAGAAGTGTTTATAGACGCTTCGTCGATAAACAAAACATACAAAGATGAAAACGATGTTGAACAAGCTTACACCGTAGAAGAATACAAGACGCTGCTCGAAACAAAAGGCAAACAGGAATTAACACCGCTTGTTGTAACAGAAACGTTTGAGGGAACGGTCGACACGACAAACGGAAATTATTCATACAAAAATGATTTCGAACTCGGCGATATCGTCACCGTGCAAAGCAACGACATAAACGTATATGTGAATTCACGCATTTGTGAAATTCTTGAAAGTCAAGACAGCAGCGGATATTCTGCTGAAATTAAATTCGAATAAGAGAGGTTTTTAAAATGCAAAAATCGGGTTTTTTTAACGCGTTGTTGACGAACGGCGAATATGACCGTAAATACAACGCTAATGATTATTGCGAGAATTTAGCCGTTATAATTAACAATGGCGTTTTGCGTAGCCAGAATGACGACTTAAAAGTAACTGCGGATGGTATGGTTGTAACAGTCGGCGTCGGGCGTGCTTGGATTGACGGCCACTATTACTTCAACGATACATCATACTCTTTCGCGGCAGTTACAGCGCCGGCAGGCGGCACACGTTATGACCGTGTTTTTCTAAGGTTGAATAAGAATTTATCATCTCGCAGCATATCACTTGTCTACGAGCAAGGAATCGCCGGCAATAGCCCGACAAAGCCTGCCCCGGTTCGCGATAACAACGTATATGACCTTGTTCTTGCCGACATATACGTCGGCACAAATGCAACAAGTCTTTCAGTTAAAGATACTCGAAGTGATGCACAGCTGTGCGGCTGGGTGTATTCAACTTCCGGGGACAACTCGTTTTTTAAAAGTCTTGACAGAGCATTTAACGATTGGTTTGAATCGACAAAAAACACGCTGTCAAGCGTAACTCTTTTTAAACGTTATAATTGGCGCGCAGTGATTGAAGCTGAAACAAACACAGTTTCGTTCGATATTCCCCAATATGATGTCGAAACAACGTTTATTGAAGTTTATACAAATGGCGTCCTTGATTCCGAAGGCGTTGACTACACACTTGAAAACAACGTGATAACGTTTAGTGGCTTGCCGCTTACGGCCGGTACAGAGGTTGAGGTTAAGTGCTACAAATCAATCGACGGTACTGGAATATTAAGCGTGGCAGATGAAATAACCGCGTTGCAAAATGCCGTTGCCAAATTAAATGCAGCTGACGAATGCGTATATAAATGCAACGGAGCCGATGACAACGTGAAGCTTTCGGAACTTGCGCAAGAGTGGTTGAGCGACGATCTCGATTACAGCTCAAAAACAATAAAGATATATGGAACATTTGGCGCGACTGCTGCGTGCGCAGGCGCAGGCACGGCGGCCAATCCGTATAAATGGTTTAATTTCGGCCTTGCCGAAAGCGTAAAGAGGCGTATAACTTTTGATTTTTCGCCCTGCACGCAAATAATGCTGCCTATAACAGCCGGCACTTCAAATGTCGTTTTTTCCGGCTCCGATGTACATGTTGTTGGAGCAAATGTAATCGCGACTCAAACTTCCACGAATACGAAAGTAAAAATGTTCGATTCAAACAGCGGCTCTGTATCTGCTGAGGATTGCCGGTTCTGGATAACAGCTTACAGCGGAAGCTTTATATCACAAACGGGTAATTTCACAAACTGCCGCGCCAGCGTGGCGAATGCATCGGGCGATTCGTACTGTTTTCAGCCGGCAACGGCAAGTTTGCTCAAAATTAACGGCGGCGAGTACTACGGATACACCGGTGGAAGCGCCCACAAGAGTGCCGTAATCGGGCAAACAACAGGAAATGCCGTTTCTGTTTTGAATGGCGTTAACGCGCCCACAGTAGCACGGTCTGGATATTACCAAACGCATGCAATCTTTCAGGACACAAACGGCGGACGCCTTAATTGTTCAGATTTAATCAGCGAACTCGCCGTATCGGTTGCATCGAACATAAGCGATGTCCGTGGGACAATTGCAAAAAGCAAACCGGGCACTATTTAAATTAAACATTGCTTACCTGCCATGTGTAGGCTGAGCGGAGAACACGCCGACATTTATTTGTCGGCGTTTTTGTTTAAAAAAACTTTATTTTACAAAAAATTTTTGAAAAAAATATTGACATAATCGTACGTCTATGTTATAATATAGTCACAGTTAAGGAAGATAACAAATCCAAAACAGAAGGACAAAGGAAAATGAAAGTTTATATCAAAGAATGGTTTTTTAATAAAAATTGGTGTTCGATTATTAGAAACTATATGCTGAACGAACGCGCTGTTTACGTTATCGGCGAAACTGAAAAAGCATACAAAGTCGAGGGCGGCTTCACAACTCAGGACGGCGAACGTGAAAACACTTTTGATTTTTGGGTTCCAAAATCTTGCACAATGACTGAGGAAGAATACGCCGCCGAACAAAAGGCATTTGCCGAAAGACAAGAAGAAATTGAAAAACACTTCAAAGAAGGCTGCGAAGCTTACGAAGCGTTGCTCAAGTTTGCAAAAGAAAACAATGTTAAAGGTGTTCGCAGAGGAATGAAAAAAGAAACTATATTAAACAAAATTCACGATGCAGGGCTTGAGTACAACGCTTGAGTTTGCTTTAAAAAAATAAAGAAAGGTGATATTAAATGGACAAACGAAAAATGACACCGCAAGAACGGTACGCGGAGAAGTACCGCCGACAATACAAGATGGATTGTATAACGAGGACGGAACAAGATATAATCCAAAAGCTCGACAGTGTTCCAAATAAAGCTGGTTATATCAAGCAGCTTATCCGAGCAGATATTGCGGCAAATAATAGCAAAAAATAAAGAAAAGGAGTTAAATATATGTCTTACTATTACGACGAAAAAACAAAAACAAACCGGTTAGATTGCCACTACCCAATTATAGACGAAGAAGCAATCAAAGAAATTGTTGAAAGCTCTTTAGCCCGTTACATTTATATTTATATCTACAATGGAAACAATGTAATGGTGGATCATTGGTCATATGAAGTAAAGCACGGCGGTTTTCACGCATACGAAGACCCGGAAACCGAAACAAAAAAGCGGATTAAAAAACACGCTGCGACTCTTAAAAGATATATAAAAGAGTCGTACACAGAATATATTGTAAACGCCGAAAAAATCACACAAGAAAAGATTAGATCTGAATTAAAAAACTATTTTAATTTAAACCCCAGAACGGTTGACGAGATGCCAGATTGGAAGGCCATGGCTATATGGAAACAAGGCCCCGAGGCATACCAAGAACACATTGAAGAAGAGGAAGAACGCGAGAAGCGAGAATATGAAAATCAAATAAAAAAAGAAAAAGGAGTTAACAAAAATGAAATATTATGAAGTTGCGGAAATAACTTTAAATCTCAATTCTAAAGGGTACGAAATGGGAGACGAGGAGAGCTCGTATATGGGCCCGGATTACAAAAAAGCCATTTGTGCGTGCGATGAGGCTTTAAGCAATTGGGAGCGTCTTGATTACAGGGACAAAAAGGAAAGCGCAATAGAAGGCAGGATATACGAAATCCCCGATGATACAGATATAAACGATGAAGATGAAATAATCAACGCTATATGTGACGCATGCGGATATGACACGTTTTTTTCACATCATCCGGAAGACGATTTTAAAAAAAGCCAAGAAAAAATAAACGCTCTTATAAATGCGGAAAAATTAAATCATTAAATAACAGATCCCACCGATGGCATTTGCCGCGGTGGGGTTTTAATTACAAAAAATAATAAAAAGCCCTTGACATAATCGTACGACTATGTTATAATATAATCACAGTTAAGGAGGTGATAAGAATGAAAAAGCAAAATCAAAAGCCTACCGCCTTTGAAATTGCATATCTTGTTATCGAAGCAATCGTTGCAATCGCTACTTTGATAACGGCAATCAAATGGTGGTAGGCTACATAGAGGGGCTTTTGCCCCTCCCCCTTGCGGGAGTATATATAATATAACACATAGAAAGGAGTTTTACAAGTGTTCAATAAAAACTTTTGGCTGATTACTCTTTGCGCATTGCTTATAATTTCGATATATACCGGGCTTAATATATTTTCGAGAATTGCACTCGGTGCAAACGGCTTGATTATATTAGCCGATGTAATTATAAGTGTTCGCAGATTGGCAAAAGAGAAAAAGTGCAAAGAGAGCGATTAAAAACTCTCAGCACATCGCAAGTTTTGACTTGCATTTGACTTGCATTTTTTCTTTTAAATAGTCGCAAATGGCACAAAATAGCGCAAAAACGGGTGACATTTTGATAATTAAAAAACGCCGAAAGCCCTTGATACACAAGGCTTTTCAGCGTTTTTTGTTGCCGTTTTCAAAAACGGCGTTTTGGAGCGGGTGATGGGAATCGAACCCACACAGCCAGCTTGGAAGGCTGGAATTCTAACCATTGAACTACACCCGCAAACAACATTCAGTATTTTAGCAAACAAAATGCAAAAAGTCAATATAAAACTCTAAATTTATGTTTTCACATATTTATTTTGGACTCGTTTTATGTTATACTGCTAAACGAAGAGCTATGCTAAAGCTATATTTTATACACAGGAGATCAGACTATGCAGGTTACAAGACAGATTACAAATGACATCACCTATGTCGGTGTGAGCGACAGACGTCTTTCGCTGTTTGAAAATATTTTCCCCATACCGCGCGGTGTTTCATACAATTCTTACATTATAAATGATGAAAAAACGGCACTTATAGATGCCGTGGATTATGATTCGAGTCGTGTTTTCGTTGAGAACGTGAAGGCTGCGCTTAATGGTAAAACGCTTGATTATATTGTTGTGAATCATATGGAACCGGATCATGCAGGCAGCTTAAGGCTGATTTGCGACCTCTATCCCGACGCGGCTTTAGTCGCAACCAAAAAGGCTGTCGATATGATGGCGCAGTTTTTCGGTGATGAGCTTAAAAATGAGAAAATAGTCGTAAAAGAGGGCGATACCGTGTCCCTCGGTAAACACGAGCTGTCGTTTTATACGGCACCTATGGTTCATTGGCCTGAGGTTATGGTGACGTATGAAAGCTTTGAAAAGGTCCTTTTCAGCGCGGACGCATTCGGTACATTCGGCGCGCTGAACGGCAACATATTCAACGACGAATACGATATTGACCGTGATTGGCTTCCGGATTATCGCAGATACTATACAAATATTTGCGGCAAATACGGTATGCAGGTGCAGTCGCTTCTCAAAAAAGCTTTGACGCTCGATATTCAGATGATATGCCCTTTGCACGGACCGGTTTGGCGCTCAAATCTTGTTTATATCATAAATAAATATGATATTTGGAGTAAATATGAGGCTGAGGGCAATTCGGTTATGATAGCTTATGCGTCAATTTACGGCAATACCGAAAATGCCGCATATTATCTTGCAAATGAATTGTCTAAGCTCGGTGTTAAGGATATCGCCATGTATGATGTCTCTTCGACCGACGTGTCTTATCTCATTTCAGAGACCTTCCGCTGCAGTCACATAGTGTTGATGTCGGCTACATACAATCTTGAGATTTATCCCAAGATGGACGATTATATTTCGGATATGAAACGTCTTAATGTTTCAAATAAGACGTTTGCGATAGTTGATAACGGAACATGGGCACCCACCGCCGGCAAAAAAATGCGCGAGGCCGTAGAAACGCTTAAAAACTGTAAAATCTGCGAAAATACGACTACGGTGAAATCTGCGGTTAAAGGCAGCAATGCAGCAGCCCTTGCAGCCTTGGCGAAGGAAATTGCGGCAGAAATACAAGGCTGATAAAATGTACTTGACATACCGTTCGGCAATCTGATATAATTCATATGTAAACGACCTGCTCGGACAGTCGAGCAGGAAGTTTTTACACCAAACGGTTAGCATATGCTAACCGACTTGAAGCGTAGAATTATTAAATCGGTGCCATATGCGGAGCTTAAATTTCCTTGACGGTGCCGCAATAAATCCGCCGCACAGAGCGAATTTTAAAAAGCTCTTCTTGTAGTTAGCAAACACTAACCACGAGGACTGTGTTACGGATTTTGACATAAGAGAGGAGTGACCGATTTTGTCCGAAGAAACGGTTATTAACTGCTGTTCGCCATGCCTTGCCGGTCTTAAAACCGGAAATCTGTTTTCCAGCAAGGTTGACGATAAAAGCGAATTGCTTCGCTCGGTTCGCGAGCTGAATCGGCGGCTTGTGCCTCGCGGGCTTCGCATTATGCCGGTTAAAATCACAAAAACAAGGGCGCTGATATATCTTTACAGACCCGACAGGCTCGAAAAAGACCTTGCCGACAAAACCGCTGTCGAGCTGCTGTCGGAGAGGGCTTATCCCGTGGGCTGTACCGAAAGATGTGTGGCAGAGCTCATAAGACGTGTCAGGCATGAAGAGGATTTTCCGCACGAAATAGGACTCTTTCTGGGCTATCCGTCTGAGGATGTCAGCGGCTTTATAAAGCACGGCGCAAAAAATTCAAAATGCGTCGGCACTTGGAAGGTTTACGGTGACGAAGCGGAGGCACAGAAAAAATTCAAGCTTTATAAAAAATGCACAAGAGTGTATAAAGACGCTTACAAAAAGCACAATTCATTTGAACGCCTTGTTGTGAGCAGTCATAATAAATAATCTGAAAGGATATGATAAAATGAGTAAGGTAGCAGTAGTATATTGGAGCGGAACGGGAAATACCGAGGCAATGGCTTCGGCCGTGGTTGACGGTGTTCGCGAGAGCGGCGCTGAGGCAGAGCTTTTTACGGCTTCCGAGTTTGATGCGTCAATGCTCTCTTCTTTTGACGCTGTGGCGTTCGGATGTCCGTCAATGGGCAGCGAACAGCTTGAGGACAGCGAGTTCGAGCCTATGTTTAATTCGTGCGAGGGTGATCTCGGAGGCAAAAAAATTGCGCTCTTCGGCTCTTACGGATGGGGCGACGGCGAATGGATGAGAAGCTGGGAGGAGACTTGCACAGCAGACGGTGCAGTGCTTGTGACAGAGTCGGTGATATGCAACGACGCTCCCTCTGATGATGCAATCGCAGAGTGCAAGGCGCTCGGTGCGGCTCTTGCAGCCGTCTAATAATGAAATAAGCCGATTTTTTATCGGGTTATTATAAAGCGTTGTCGCCGAAAAATGAAGCTCCGAGGCTTGTTTAAGTAAAAAACCGCAAAGTTAAGGCTGAGCGTTCATAAGGAAGTATTGGTTTCTCGCATAAAAATCTCTTATGCTTTTGTCAAAAAGCCTCGCAAGGCGACAGCCTTGCTTCATTTCTTGACTTCGGCATAAAAAATTTTTATAGCTATGAAACTGCGGAGCACTTCAAAATTATATATTTTTGATACAAGAAAATGCATCCCTCAGATAAGTTTGGGCTTATCTGAGGGGTTATGCAAAAAGATGTTATTTTGAAGCAATACTGACTTATAAGCACTCAGCCAAAGCTTTACGGTCTTTGCTCAGCCTCTTCGGCGACAATTGATAAAAATAAGACCCACTGTGAATCTTCCTCCTTGAATTTTTTTCACAGCGGGTCTTTTTTTATTAGATTTTGAAGTAATCTACCGCATTTATAAACATACGGTTATCTTTGTTGCCGTCAACGTTTTTATATACGTTATAGGAGAAGCGTTCGGAATGACCCATCTTACCGAATACTCTTCCGTCCGGCGAGGTTATGCCCTCGACCGCCTCAAAGGAGCCGTTCGGATTGTACCTGATGTTCATGGTGGGCTTTCCGTTTTCGTCAACGTACTGCGTTGCAATCTGACCGTTTTCCGCAAGTGAGCGGAAAAGCTCTTTCGGGCAAACAAACCTGCCTTCGCCGTGAGAAATCGCAACAGTATGTATATCGCCTACATTTGAGGACGACAGCCACGGAGACTTGTTTGAGGCAACTCTCGTGTTGACAAGTCTTGACTGATGTCTGCCTATGGTGTTAAAGGTAAGCGTCGGTGTGTCGGCACTTGGCTCTATGATTTCACCGTAGGGGACAAGACCGAGTTTTATAAGTGCCTGGAAGCCGTTGCAGATACCGGCCATAAGTCCGTCACGTTCTTTTAACAGTGCGTGGACTTTTTCTTTTATAACCGGATTGCGGAAGAATGCGGTTATAAATTTACCGCTGCCGTCCGGCTCGTCGCCGCCGGAGAAGCCGCCTGGAATGAATATTATCTGCGAAGCTTCAATTTTTTCGGCGAAAACATTTACGCTCTCGGTTACGTCAGATGCAGAGAGGTTTTTAATTACCATAACTTCGGGATCTGCGCCGGCGTTAATAAACGCCCTTGTTGTATCGTATTCGCAGTTCGTTCCGGGGAATACGGGAATCAAAACCTTGGGCTTTTTGATTCCGATTTTGGGCGAAATGCGCGTTTTTGCCGTAAAGCTGTATGCGTTTACAGCCTTTTCGGGAGTCTTTATGTTGCAGGCAAATACGGGTTCAAGCTTGTTCTCGTATACTTTTTGGATTTCGTTGAGGTCGATTTTTTCAATGCCTATCTTTACGGAATAATCCATGGTCGTTTCGCCGAGGAGAACCGCGTCGTCAAGCTCACATGCGGCCTCTATAACAAACGAGCCGTAGCTGTAATCATATATCTTGTCCGCCGGGAATCTCTTGTCAAAAGCAAAGCCTATTTTGTTTCCGAAGCAGGCCTTCATAACGCCCTCGGCAATGCCGCCGTAAGACGGAGTAAATACGGCGAGAGCCTTTTTCTCCTTAATGAGCTTTTCAACTCTTGCAAATACCGCTTTAAGGCTCTCTGTGTCAAATGTGCCGTCGGAATTTTTCTTCGGCTCTATGTAGTAGACCTTAGAGCATGGGAGCTTCCACTCGGGCGACATAACATCGTCGCTTGAACCGACGGAAACCGCAAATGAAACGAGAGTAGGAGGAACGTCAATATCTTCGAATGTGCCGCTCATGGAATCCTTGCCGCCTATTGACGCTATTCCGAGCTCAAGCTGAGCCGTAAGTGCGCCGAGAAGTGCCGCGGTGGGCTGACCCCAACGCTTGCTGTCACTTGTCATTCTCTCAAAATATTCCTGGAATGTGAGGTAGCAGTTTTCCGTGTTTCCGCCCGTGGCTATAAGCTTTGATACGGACTCCACAACCGCAAGGTATGCGCCGAGATACTGATTTTTCTCGGTGATAAATGGGTTGTAGCCCCAAGCCATAACCGAGCAGGTCTTTGTGTCCTTATTAAGAACGGGAATTTTAGCCGCCATGCCTTGAGCCGGCGTCATCTGATATTTTCCGCCGAAGGGCATAAGCACGGTATTTGCGCCTATTGTTGAGTCAAAACGCTCCGAGAGTCCGCGCTTTGAGCAAATATTAAGGTCATCGGCGAGCTTCAAGAATTTCTCACCGTTGGTTTTGCCCTCAACGCTTTTAACTATGGGCTGAGGATTTGTAACGGTTACAAGAGTGTGCTTTTCGGCACCGTTTGAATTTAAGAATTCACGGGAAATATCGACTATCTTTTTGCCGTTCCATTCCATTGTAAGGCGGTTTGTGTCGGTAACCTCGGCAACAGCGGTGGCTTCGAGGTTTTCCGTTTTGGCAAGCTCCAAGAACTTTTCCGCGTCCTCTTTTGCAACTACAACGGCCATTCTCTCCTGCGATTCGGAAATTGCAAGCTCCGTGCCGTCAAGACCCTCATATTTTTTCGGTACCTTATTAAGGTCGATGTGTAAGCCGTCGGCAAGCTCGCCTATAGCTACCGATACGCCGCCCGCACCGAAGTCGTTACATCTTTTTATGAGCTTTGTAACCTCGCTGTTTCTGAAAAGTCTCTGCAATTTTCGCTCTTCCGGAGCGTTACCCTTTTGAACCTCGGCACCGCAATGCTCAAGTGACGAGAGCTTATGCGATTTTGAAGAACCTGTCGCACCGCCGCAGCCGTCACGGCCGGTTCTGCCGCCGAGTAAGATGATTATGTCACCGGGAACAGGCTCTTCACGGCGAACATTTTTTGCGGGAACGGCACCTACAACGGCGCCTATTTCAAGACGCTTTGCAACATATCCGGGGTGGTAGATTTCGTCTACCGAGCCGGTCGCAAGCCCTATCTGGTTGCCGTATGAGCTGTAGCCTGCCGCAGCTGTGGTTACGAGCTTTCTCTGCGGCAACTTACCGGGCATGGTTTCGCTTACGGGCTTTAACGGGTCTGCCGCACCGGTAACACGCATTGCCTGATAAACATATCCTCTGCCCGACAGCGGGTCGCGGATCGCTCCGCCTATGCAGGTTGCCGCGCCGCCGAACGGCTCGATTTCCGTCGGGTGGTTGTGTGTTTCGTTTTTAAATAAGAAGAGCCAATCTTCGTCTTCGCCGTCTACGTCAACCTTTATTTTTACGGTGCAGGCATTGATTTCATCCGACTCGTCAAGATTTTTGAGCTGACCCGTGTGTTTTAAATAACGTGCTCCGATAGTCGCCAAATCCATAAGGTTCTGCGGCTTTGTTCTGCCGAGTTCCTTGCGTATGGAAACATATCTGTCGTATGCCTTTTGTATGGTTTTGTCCTCTGTTTTTACGCCGTCTATCGTCGTGAGGAACGTAGTATGGCGGCAATGGTCCGACCAGTATGTATCAATCATTCTGATTTCCGTTATAGTCGGGTCGCGATGCTCGCCTTTGAAGTATTTGCGGCAAAATTCTATGTCCGCAAGATCCATTGCAAGAGCATATTTGTCTATAAATGCCTTGAGCTCATCTTCGTTAAGCTCCGTAAATCCCGTAAGAGTTTCAACGCTTGTCGGAATGTTGTAATTGACACTCAGCGTTTCGGGCTTTTCAAGAGAAGCCTCACGGCTCTCTACGGGGTTTATTACATACTTTTTGATAGCCTCAAGCTGTGCCGGAGCAAGCTTGCCGAAAAGCATATATACTTTTGCGGTACGAACGGTCGGCTTGTCGCCCTCCGAAACTATCTGAATACACTGAGCACAGGAGTCCGCCCTCTGGTCAAACTGACCCGGCAGATATTCAACTGCAAATACCGTGGCGTCGGTCTGAGGCAGGCGAGCGTAGGTGTTGTCAAGCTGCGGCTCTGAGAAAACGGTTTTTTCACAGCACTCGAAAAGCTCTTCGCTGATGTTTTCCACATCGTATCTGTTGAAAATACGAAGCTCTTCAAGCGAGTCTATCATAAGCAGTGAGCGTATATCCGATAAAAGCGATGCAGCCTCGTCTGCAAATTGTTTTTTCTTTTCAACGTAAATTCTGTATACCATTTCGTCACTTCCTGTTTATTTTTTCAGTGCGGCAAGCGCACGCGCACCGATGTCTTTTCTGTAAAAGGCGTCCTTAAATTTAATCTGCTCGGTTGCTTTGTAAGCGGTAGAGAGAGCGGCGTTAAGGTCTTTTCCCGTTGCCGTAACTCCGAGGACTCTGCCGCCGGAGGTCACGATTTTGCCATCCTTTTCGGCAGTACCCGCATGGAATACCGTGACGTTTTCCGTGTTTTCGCTGTCGCCGAAGTCTATTTCATAGCCCTTGCCGTAAGACAGCGGATAACCGCCGGACGCGATAACCACGCACGCCGCACTTTCGTCCTTGAACTCAACATTTAAAAACGAGAGCGTTTCATCGTGAACCGCACGCATAATTGTGAGAAGGTCGGTTTTGAGAAGCGGCAAAACAACCTGCGTTTCGGGATCGCCGAAGCGGCAGTTGTATTCTATAACCTTAGGACCCTTTGGTGTCAGCATAAGCCCGAAATAAAGGCAGCCCTTAAAGGTCCTGTTTTCGTTGTTCATAGCCTTAACTGTGGGCAGGAATATCTTTTCGGCACATTCCTTTGCGATTTCGGCCGTGTAATAGGGGTTGGGGGCAACCGTTCCCATTCCGCCTGTATTGAGTCCCTTGTCGCCGTCAAGAGCACGCTTGTGGTCCATGGACGAAACCATGGGAACTATGGTTTTTCCGTCGGTGAAAGAGAGAACGGAAACCTCGGGACCCGTTAAAAATTCCTCGATAACGACATTGTTGCCGCTGTCGCCGAACTTTTTATCCTCCATTATTGTTTTTACGGCGTCCTCTGCCTGCTCCTCGGATTCGGCTATTATAACACCTTTTCCGAGGGCAAGACCGTCCGCCTTAATAACGGTCGGATATTCATTTTTTTCTTTTATGTAAGAGAGCGCTTCTTCGGGATCCGAAAAAACTTCATAGCCCGCTGTCGGGATACCGTATTTTTTCATAAGATTTTTTGAGAAAACCTTGCTCCCCTCGATTATGGCCGCTTTTTTAGACGGACCGAAGCACGGTATTCCCTTGCTTTCGAGAATATCCACCAATCCTAATACGAGCGGGTCATCAGGTGCCACTACGCAGAAATCAATGTTCATTTTAACGGCAAAATCCGTAATGCCGTCTAAATCCGTGGCACTTATGTTGACGCATTCCGCGTCTTTTGCAATGCCGCCGTTTCCGGGGCACGCAAAAATCTCGGTGACCTCCGGATTTTCCTTCAGCTTTTTAATTATGGCGTGTTCTCTTCCGCCCGCGCCGACTACAAGTATTTTCATTTTAGAAACCTCTTATTGTTTTATCAGTGATGGAAAAGACGTATTCCTGTGAATGCCATGGTAATGCCGTGCTTGTTGCAGCAGTCAATTACGATGTCGTCACGTATGGAGCCGCCCGGTTCAACTATATACGAAACACCGCTTCTTCTTGCACGCTCTATGTTGTCGTCAAACGGGAAAAACGCGTCCGAGCCGAGCGATACATCGTGAAACTGTGCGAGCCAAGCCTTTTTTTCTTCCTTTGTGAGGGGTTCGGGGCGAGTGTTAAAGGTGTTCTGCCAAACATCATCGCCGATTACGTCCTCATAGTCGTCGGAGATGTATACATCAATGGCGTTATCTCTGTTGGGTCTGCCGATGGACTTTATAAAGTCGAGAGCGAGAACCTTAGGATGCTGTCTTAAATGCCAATTGTCGGCTTTGCTGCCGGCTAAGCGTGTGCAGTGAATTCTTGACTGCTGACCGGCGCCCACGCCTATGGTCTGACCGTCTTTTGCATAGCATACGGAGTTGGACTGTGTGTACTTGAGCGTGATAAGCGAAATTATAAGGTCGCGCTTTGCACTTTCGGGAAGCTCCTTGCTTTCGGTGACAATGTTTAAAAGCGAGCTTTCGTCAATTTTTAATTCGTTTCTGCCCTGCTCAAATGTAACGCCGTAAACGTCCTTATGTTCTATCGGAGCGGGCTTGTATTCGGGGTCTATTTCAACTATATTGTAATTTCCCTTTTTTTTGGATTTGAGTATTTCAAGAGCCTCTTTTTCGTATCCGGGAGCAATTATACCGTCGGAAACCTCATGCTTTATAAGCAGTGCCGTGGGCACATCACATATGTCTGAGAGCGCTATCCAATCGCCGAAGGACGACATTCTGTCTGTGCCCCTTGCTCTTGCATAAGCTGATGCGAGAGGGGAGAGAACCGCATCGTCGTCAACCCAGTAAATTTTTCTGAGCGTATCGGAGAGCGGCAAGCCGACAGCCGCGCCTGCAGGGCTGACATGCTTAAAGGAAGCAGCCGCAGGAAGACCGATGGCGGATTCCAATTCTTTTACAAGCTGATAGCTGTTCAGCGCGTCGAGGAAGTTAATATAGCCGGGTCTGCCGTTTAAAACGGTAACCGGTAAGTCTCTGCCGTCCGCCATAAAAATTTTAGACGGCTTTTGGTTTGGGTTACAGCCGTATTTAAGTTCGATCTCTTTCATTTCAGACCTCCGTAAAGTCACTTCTTAATTGTTTTTGTTGATGATTCTTTGGGTGTATTCGTTTGTTTCAATGTCAATAAATCTTACGAAAAGCGAAACCTTATTGTCCTCGTTGAGATTTTCCCAGATAAGCTTTGTAAGAGTATCAATATCCGTGTCGGGAAGCTCAAGCGTTTTCGGCTCACCTTCAAAGCTCGGAAGGGGATTTCCGTCGCATTTATAAGTGTGGATAAATTTTGCTTTACCGCAGAGGGGATTTTGATACGCATAGGTGTATCTCTGACAAGAGCTGCCGTCGCCGTCTGCCGATTTAAGGATTGACATGGCGTAGTTCATTTCGCCGTTGTCTATGTGGATAATGCCCGATATTCTCGGCGTGAAATTAGGAGCGTCATCCTCAAACTCTCTTGTGCGAAGCGACTGCTCAAAGGTCATCTGCTTGTCCATAAGCTCATAAATTGTATCGGTCTGGTCGCCGTTTGTAACAATAGTTTTGTTACCGAGAACTCTTACGGGAGCGTAGATGATAAGGTGGGGGTCAACCATCTTGGACTCGTCGAAAGCCTGAGTGCGAATACCTTCGCCGTCCTCAACGAACACACGGTTCCTGCTGTTCTCGCTTCTGCCCATAATGAAATAAGCTATAACAGCCTTTTTGCCGTCCGCGCTCTTTCCTATCATAATTCCTCTACCGTGATATGCGAGAGAATTAAGCTCTTCCTTAATAGATTTTATCTCCATGAAGCAATATCCTTTCAAAATTTATTAAAATGAACCGAGATAACACTCGGTAATATAATTTTGTGAAACCTTGCCGCCTTTTTCATGTTTTGAAAAAGCATTTTCAAGTTCACAAACAAAGCCGTCATAGCCGATGTCATCACGCCGCGGCGCATACGAACGGGAAAGATTGTCGCCGATAAACTGTTCCTTTGTGACAAATCTCTCATTTTCAAGCCTTAAAAAATCGGTGTTTTTAAAATATTCGTTTCTTAAAAATGAGTCGCCGTCAAAGTCATCATAACCGGTTTGAACATGACCGCTTCGGTAGCAGTCGCAATATTTCATACAGATTTTGTTGCGCTCTTCTTCAAGACTGTTTTGACATCTTGAATTCCACACGATAGCAAGGTGTCCGTCATGAGTTAATATCCGTCGGCACTCCTCCTTGAACCTCGCCTTATCGAACCAATGAAACGCTTGTGCAACGGTTATCAGGTTAATACTTTTTGTGTCAAGCGTTGTGCTTTCCGCTGAGGCAACAACCGTTTTTACCTTGTCGCCCAAAGCTTTTTTGAGAATCGAGAGCATATCCGAGTTAGGTTCAACCGCCGTTACGCTCCACGGCTTTTTGAGCAGCGCAGATGTGAAAATGCCTGTGCCTGCGCCTATATCCGCCACGGTTTCGGCGTTAGTCATATCGTAAAGCCAATCAATAAGCTTTTCGGGATATGACGGACGATACTTTGAATAAAGCTCCGCCTTACCCGTGAATTTGTTCTCATTCATTGCAGTATGTTCTGCCGTTTTCGATTTTTACTTTACCTGAGCACATAAGCTCGACCGACTCGGGGAGAATTTTCCACTCCGCCTGCTCCATAACGCGTTTTTGAAGTGTCTCGGGAGTGTCATTTTCCTCGATATAAACCGCCCTTTGCATAATAATCGGTCCGCCGTCGGGAATTTCGTTTACTATATGCACCGTAGCGCCCGTAACCTTAACACCCTTTTTCAGAGCTGCTTCGTGAACATGAAGCCCGTAGAAGCCCTCACCGCAAAACGACGGTATAAGCGACGGGTGAATGTTTATGATTCGGTTTTCGTACTTTTTTGTGAACTCCTTTGAGAGTATTGACATAAAGCCCGCAAGAACAATTAACTGAATATTGTTTTCTTCGAGATTTTTTAAAATCTCTTCTTCAAATCTTTCCTGGCTTCCGAGCTCTTTTTTTGAGCATACAACGGATTTTATACCGTGATTTTCGGCTCTTTTGAGCGCGTATGCAGTCTTTGAGGAGGACACCATCAAAACTATCTCGCCATGCGGTATCTTACCGTTTTCCTGAGCGTTTATAAGAGCCTCAAAATTTGTTCCGCCGCCGGAAACAAAGACGGCTATTCTTGTCTTCAGCATATTTTAACACCGTCTTCGCCGCTTGCGGTTTCACCTATGATATATGCATCTGTGCCGCTTTCGCGAAGGATCCTTACGGCCCTGTCGGCGTCCTCGGGGGCAACTGTTATGCTCATTCCAACGCCCATATTAAAGGTGTTGAACATATCCCTTTCCGGAATGTTGCCGGTTTTTTCGATAATATCGAATACGGGGAGTATTTTAAGAGCTTTTTTCTCGATAACAGCGGTTATGCCTTCCGGCAGGCTTCTTGGAATATTCTCATAAAAGCCGCCGCCGGTTATGTGCGATACAGCCTTAATTTTAACTTCCTTTGCGAGCGCAAGCACGGGCTTTACATATATCTCGGTGGGAGTTAAAAGAGCCTCGCTTATGGTCGAGCCGAGCTCGTCATACGTCTTATCTATACCACCCTTGTCAAAATCGAATACCTTTCTGACAAGCGAAAATCCGTTTGAATGTACGCCGCTTGAGGGCAGGGCGATTATAACGTCGCCGGCCTTTACCGATTTGTTGTCAAATACATCGGGCTTGTTAACTATGCCTACCGTGAATCCGGCAAGGTCATAGTCGTCCTCGGGCATCATACCGGGATGCTCGGCTGTTTCACCGCCTATGAGAGCACAGCCGGCTCTGACGCAGCCTTCTGCAACGCCCGATACTATTGATGCTATCTTTTCGGGATAGTTTTTTCCGCAAGCGATGTAATCAAGGAAGAAAAGAGGTTTTGCACCACAGCAGATAACGTCGTTTACGCACATTGCAACGCAGTCTATGCCTATGGTGTCGTGTTTGTCTAAAAGCATAGCGATTTTAAGCTTTGTGCCTACGCCGTCGGTGCCGCTTACGAGTATCGGCTCCGAGCACATCTCATCCTTGAGGTCAAAGAGTCCGCCGAAGCCGCCTATATCCGACATTGCTCCCGAGGTGAGAGTCCTTTTGATATGCTGTTTCATAAGCTCAACTGACTTGTATCCGGCGGTTATGTCAACACCGGCAGCCTTGTAGCTCTCGGAAAAGCTCTTTTCCATTATAAATTCTCCTTTTCATTCTTTTCGCTTATCTTCTTTTCAAACTGAGTTTTGTTGGTGTCGGCAGGTATTTCTATCGGATACTTGCCGTTGAAGCAGGCGGCACAGAAGTCAAGCTTGCAGCCGTCGGCAAGTTCAAAGACGTGTTCTTCGCTGAGAAATCCGAGCGAATCCGCACCGATTATTTCGCGGATTTCATCTATTGAATGGTTGTTTGCTATAAGGTTTTCGGCCGAGTCTATATCCGTTCCGAAATAGCACGGATGCCTGAACGGGGGAGCCGAAACGCGCACGTGAACCTCTTTTGCCCCTGCGTCGCGGAGCTGTTTAACTATTCTCGCACTTGTTGTTCCTCGGACTATTGAGTCGTCTATCATAACAACTCTTTTGCCCTTTACTGTGGAACCTATCACATTGAGCTTTATCCTGACATCGCTTTCGCGCTGCTCCTGAGTCGGCTGTATAAACGACCTGCCTATATATTTGTTTTTGATAAAGCCCATACCGTAGGGGATTTTAGATTTTTTGGCATATCCCATTGCGGCGTCAAGACCGCTGTCGGGCACACCTATTACAACGTCGGCGTCAACGGGATGCTCTTCGGCGAGAAATTCTCCGGCCTTCTGCCTTGCCAAATGAACCGAAGCACCCTCGATAACGGAATCGGGACGTGCGAAATATATATATTCAAATACGCAAAGAGCCTTTTTGCGGTCGGAGCAATGACCCTCTATTGAGCGCATACCGTATTTGTCGATAACCACTATTTCGCCGGGGCGCACATCGCGTACATATTCTGCACCGAGAGTGGATAAAGCACAAGATTCGGAAGCGAATATCGTTTTACCGCCCTTTTTGCCTATGCAAAGCGGACGAAATCCGAGCGGGTCACGCGCCGCTATGAGCTTTGACGGCGACATTATGATAAGAGAATAAGCTCCCTTTAGGCGGTACATTGCCGAAAAGACCGCCGCCTCGATTGACGGAGCGGCAATTCGCTCCTTGGTTATGATGTATGAAATAACCTCGGTGTCGCTTGTCGAGTGAAAAATCGAACCGCTCATCTCAAGTTCTCTGCGAAGCTCGGCGGCGTTTGTAAGATTGCCGTTGTGAGCGAGAGCCATGCTGCCCTTTATGTGGTTTACTACCATCGGCTGCGCGTTCTCTCGTGAGCCGCCTCCCGTGGTGCCGTAGCGGACGTGACCGACAGCCATTTGCCCCATACCGAGCGAAGCAAGTTTTTCACGGCTGAACACGTCATTTACAAGCCCCGCATCCTTGTAGCAGTTAATAACGCCGTCGTCATTTACCGCTATTCCGCAGCTCTCCTGACCGCGGTGTTGAAGTGCAAAGAGCGCATAATATGCCGCGGACGCCACGTCTGCGGTCTCTTCGGAGTATATACCGAAAACGCCGCACTCCTCATGAATACTGTCAAACATATAATACCTCGTAAATTGCTTTTGTAAACTGCTTAGTCTTTAAGGCCGAGACGACGGAATACTTCGTTGTAAGCTTCTTCCACATTGCCGAGATCGCGGCGGAAGCGGTCCTTATCGAGCTTCTCGTTTGTCTTGACATCCCAGAGACGGCAAGTGTCGGGCGATATTTCGTCGGCAAGGATTATTGTGCCGTCGGGAAGTCTGCCGAATTCGATTTTAAAGTCAATAAGCTTCATTCCGGCAGAGAGGAAATACTTTTTGAGGCACTCGTTTACTTTTCTTGTGTAATTCTTTATTGTATCGATTTCGTCCTGAGTCGCAAGTCCGAGCGCGAGCGCATAATCGTCATTGATAAACGGATCGCCGAGCTCATCGTTTTTGTAGCTGAATTCAAGAATGGGGCAGAGGAGCTCTTTTCCCTCGGGAACGCCCATTCTCTTTGAAAAGCTGCCTGCGGCCACATTTCTTACTATTACCTCAAGCGGAACTATTGAAACCTTTTTAACGGCGGTTTCACGGTCGCTGAGCTCTTTTATAAAATGAGTGGGAACTCCGTCTTTTTCGAGCAGACCGAATACGTAGTTTGACATTTTGTTGTTAACTACGCCCTTACCCATTATGGTGCCTTTTTTCTCGCCGTTAAAAGCGGTTGCGTCGTCTTTATAATCAACTATTACAACGCCGTCCTCATCCGTTGCAAAAACCTTTTTTGCCTTACCTTCATAGAGCTGTTCAAGCTTTTTCATAATTTGTATATCTCCTTTTGTTTTAGTTTTTAAATTGATTTGAAATTATATCATCTTTTTCACGAACCGCTTCGGCCATTTCTTTTCTCATACCGCGCAGCTTCTCCCGAAGAGAGTCGTCGGAGAGAGCAAGCATTTGAGCCGCAAGAATTGCGGCGTTTTTGCCTCCGCCCAAAGCCACCGTGGCTACGGGAATGCCGGACGGCATCTGTACCGTGGCCAAAAGTGCGTCGAGTCCGCCGAATGACGAACCCACCGGAACGCCTATTACCGGTAAAACGGTGTTGGCGGCAAGCACTCCGCCGAGATGAGCCGCCATACCGGCTATTGAAATTATAACTCCGAATCCGTTTTCCTCGGCGTTCTTTGAAAAGGCCGACGCCTCGTCCGGTGTGCGGTGTGCCGACATCACGTGAACCTCGAAGGGTATTTCGAGCTTTTTAAGCTCGGTTGCCGCTTTTTCGGCTGTGGGCAGATCGCTGTCAGAGCCCATGATTATTGCAACTTTTTTCATCTTTTGTTCCTCCGGTAAAATATAAAGCGGCGTAGTTTTATACTACGCCGTTCTTTAATAATACATTTTTTCGCAACTATTGCGTTTTTTCATTTTTGCCGCACCTATTTTGCTGCGGTATAATTTTGCACAACGGCAGAGTATTTGCGAATTCATCAAATCATTTCCGTAAAGGCTTTTGATAAAAAGCATTCTTATACCTCCGTCAGCACAAAAACTATACTGTAATTTTACTTTTTACGACAGAAAAAATCAATACCAAAAACCGCGGAATTTCAAAATTGGATACATCAACAAGTATCACAAAATAAAGTAATGCCGTTTGTCTAAAATGACAAGTACGTCTTACTTTTCGGAAACGGCCTCGGCGGCATTTTCAACGTGCGAGCTTTTTGTCTGCCCGTTGAGCCAATCTGTGATGTCTTTTGTTACGGCGTCACGGTCGATTTCGTTAAGCAGCTCATGTCTGTCGCCGGGGTAAAGCTTCATTTCGACCGAACTGTGCCCGGTCTTTTTCAATGTCATGAATACCTCGTTTACACCCTTGCCGTATTCGCCGACAGGGTCGTTTTCGCCGGCAATTAAAAATATCGGCTTATCATTCGGAACCGCGCGGTACCAGTCCTTGCCCGAGATTTGCTTCAAAAGCGAAAACAGAGTTTCAAAGCCGTTTGCGGTAAAGACAAATCCGCAGTAGTCGTCGTCTATGTATTTTTTAACCTCTTCCTTGTCCTTCGAAAGCCAGTCGAATGGTGTTTCGTTTTCGGTGCGCTTGTTGTATTTTCCGAAGGCGAGCGAATTGAGAAAGTCCGAACGATGATGGTCGCCGCTGCGCTTTTCAATTGCTCTTGCCAAGGCTGCACCAAGACCTGCGGCAGGGTTGGCACCGCTTGTTCCGCACCATATCGTACCGTCTATGGTGTCGGGATATTTTGCAGTATATGCGCGTGCGAGGAACGAACCCATGCTGTGTCCGAAAAGGTACACAGGGAGTCCCGGATATTCGCGCCTTGCTATGTCGTTTAATTGCTTCATATCGTCAACAAGGCTTTCAACGCCGTTTTCACCGAAGTAGCCGAGCTCGCTGTCGTCGCTGACGGAATTACCGTGCCCCAAAAGGTCGCATATAAATACGGCATAACCGTTTTTACAAAGCTCAACGGCAAATCTTCCGTAGCGGTTAGAGTGCTCAGCCATTCCATGCGTTATCTGAACCACGCCTTTTACGCTTCCGTAGTCTGCGGGGGAAGCCGACTGAGCATATATATCGCAGAGCCCCGATGCTGATTTAAAGCTGTATTCATTAGTTAAAAAGTCCATAATGACACCTCATATGAGAGATTTATAATAATTTAAGCCCAAATCATCAGGCTTTTAATTTGACTATTATATCATACTAATGACGTAATTGTAATGTTGCATTAACATTTTCGTGCATATTCACAATCATTTTCGCGAATTTTTGTCTAATCAGACGATATTGTTTTTTTGTATGGTTAAAACTCGTAAAAATCGTTGCAAAACATAAAATGATGTGTTATTATTTTATGCATTGAATATGGGGGTATAGCTCAGCTGGGAGAGCGCTTGAATGGCATTCAAGAGGTCAGCGGTTCGATCCCGCTTATCTCCACCAAACTAAAAAACGCACTTCCGCTATTGTCGGCGGAGGTGCTTTTTATCTTTCCGGCAGAATATATCTCCGTGTTCTGTATTTTGCGGCACGATTCTTGCGGCTTTTGAATCGGGCTTTTAAATAATCGGAGGGAGAAAATTTGCGGTTTTCTGCTTTTTGTGAGTATACAAATGATGAGGAAGGTCATCGGTTTGCCGAGTACGGAATATGCTGTAAAACAGGTTCGACCGATGTTAAAATACGTGGCATAACTCTCGAAAAGAGCGAAATCGACGAGCTGCTGGCTATGCTGAGATCCGGCAGACCGGAGATGTGTCATATACAATATATAATAGAAGATTTTATAACGCTGAAGAGCAGCGTCATATAGTGCGATAAGCAATCAGCGAAAATGTCGTTTTGCGACACAGGCTCCTATAATCCCAATTTAATAATCGGTCGTCGCCGACATCGGCGTGATATAAAAGCAGATCCTCAAATTGTTTGTGCAATTTGAGGATTTTTTATTGTGCTTTATAATATTTTATGTTATTATTAAATGAAATTTTTTATTGGGGGAATCTTAATGGATTTTAAATCGGATTCGTTTATGTACGGATTGGGTATATGTATTGTCCTTTTCGTCATTGCACAGTCGGTGTTTTTCCTTGTGCGCGCCGTGAGGAGGGCAAAAGCACTCGGAATTGAGACCTCGACTGTCAAAAAAACAATATCGTCAAGTGCCGTTTTCACGGTAGCTCCGGCACTTGCGATAGTTGCTACGGTAATAACTCTTGCTAAGGCTCTCGGTATAGTTCTTCCGTGGATACGTCTTTCGGTAATCGGCGCAATACAGTATGAGGTGCCGGCCGCCGAGGCAGCCGTTGAGGCATTCGGAATTTCGAGCGGAATTTCACAGGAGATAACCGATCCCAAGATTTTTGCAACTGCTGCATGGGTTATGACTATCGGCAGCGTTATGCCGCTTGTGCTTGTTCCGTTTGTACTCAAAAAAATACAAAAAGGTATGAATAAGGTCGCGAGTAAGGACAGCAGATGGTCCGACCTTATGTCTGCCGCGGCTTTTATAGGTCTTATTTCCGCCTTTATCGGCAGAGCACTCGCAGGCTCCGGTGATAAATTCGTAGTAGGCGACGGTGCCGGCGTAATGTCCGTAGCGGCACTTCTTTCGTCAATGCTCTTTATGTTCATTCTCGAAAAGCTGTCCGATAAGCATAATATAAATTGGCTCAAGCCTTTTGCCATGCCGTTTAGTATGATACTTGCAATGATACTCGTAATGATACTTGCCAAGGTTCTTCCGTCGGGCATTGCGACATTTGAATGGAGGGGTTAAGGATGAAGAAAAAGAGAAGCTACTCTGACAGCGTTCATTTTTACGGAATTATATGGGATATTGCCGCCTTGCTCGTCTTTATGATGATTCCAGTTTCTATTTGCTTGCATTTGAATGTATGGCCCGAGGCTAAATATATACTCAAGGGACTTTTACCCGTTGCCATGATATTTTACCCGTCGGCGGTTATAGAGGTTCTTACATACACCCCCTTACTCGGTGCCGGCGGAACATACCTCGGCTTTGTAACCGGTAATATTACAAACCTTAAGCTTCCGTGCGGTCTCAATGCCATGGAGAATGCGGGCGTTCGCGCAAATTCGGAGGAAGGCGAGGTTGTATCAACAATCGCAATAGCCACTTCATCTATCGTTACTACGGTAATAATAGCTCTCGGAGTGCTTGTGTTTTCTCCCTTACTTCCGTATATCACGGCAGAGGACTCGCCGCTTACCCCGGCATTTAATCAGGTTGTTCCGGCGCTGTTCGGCGCACTCGGAATAAGCTATTTCCGCAAGCATTGGAAGATATCGATAATACCGCTTGCCGTAATAGTCATAGTTTTGCTTATCAATGGCTCCGTAGGTTCCGGAGTGCTTATACCCATAGGTGTTGTTGTTGCTCTTCTCAGCACTCATCTTCTTTATAAAAAGGGCTGGGTAAAATAATTGCAGGCGATTTAATTAAACAGAAAAAGTGTATTAAGATTGTTTTGGGAGGAATTATCTTATGGTGACACAAAACAGCGGCTCGTCGGTTGATACCGAAAGCGTAAAGACCAAAAGACGCGGCCTTTTCAGCAAAGAAGCCGATGAAGGATATGTGCCGAACAGAGAGCTTTTTGCTTATTCTGCGGCTCTCGCCGGGCAAAATCTCACTTATCAGTTTGTAACACAATGGCTGTTTTATTTCTGTACCGACGTACTTAAAATAGGTGCCAGAAAAGTCGGATTTTTCACCGGATTTTCACGAATTTGGGACGCTCTGAACGACCCGATAGTAGGTGCGGTAATTGACCGCAGAAGATGTAAAAACGGTAAGAAACTGCATCCGTATCTCGGTAAGCTGCCGATTTTTATCGGCATATTGACTGCTCTTATGTTTGTGGATTTCGGCGTGGGAGAAACCGCGGCTATGGTAATAATCTTCTGCGTTTATATCGGCTGGGATTTTACATATTCATTTCAGGATGTTGCCCTGTGGGGTATGATGTCGTTGATTTCGCCGCACCCTCACGAGCGAGCGAGGGTTTCTCAGTGGCTTAACATAGGCGTCGGAGCGGCGTGTGGCGCAATAAGCCTTATTCCGATGATAATGGGAGCAAGAGAAAAAATAGGAATAAGTGAAAAGCTGTTGTTCCTTATTTTCGGCATTGTATTCGGTTTAGGCGGCGAGCTGATGTCAATACTTGCATACAAGACTAAGGAGCGAGTTGAATTTGTTACACCGCCTAAGCAGTCGCTTCTAAAAGACATTGCGTTGCTAAGGTACAATAAAATACTCATTTTACTCTTGCTTGCGCAGATTCTCAACTTCTTCAACGGAGCCATAGCGTGGATATATTTCTTTAAATACTGCGTCAGCGTAAATATCGGCGGCAAGGTTATAAATGGTGAAACGGTGCAATTCTATTACGGCATACTTGTCAGTGCGTTTTCCGCCGTAAGTATGTTCTTTGCCGTAAAGCTTGCAGATAAGCTCGGCGGTATGAAAAATATGGTCGTACTGGCGCAGGTTATGAATGCCGCTTTCAGAGTCGTGGCTTTCTTTATAGGCTTTGACACGCTCCCCAAGATGATAGCGGTAATCGCCATAATATCCATCTCGTCCATACCGACGAATATGGTCGGTATAGCTCAGCGTGCGCTTCTTTGCGATTCCATAGACTATACCGAATGGAAAACCGGCAAGCGAACCGAGGGTATATCAAATTCCATGCAGAATTTGACGAACAAATTCGTAGACGCCTTAAAGCTGATATTCAGCGGACTTGTACTTTCCGGGCTCGGTTACGACGCGAATTTGGGCCTTGAGGGCCAGACGCAGGCTTTTTATAAGGCTCAGTGGCCGCTCTTTATGCTCCTTCCGGCACTTGGCTCTGTGCTCTATCTCATTCCGTTTTTATGCATACGTTATTCAAAGGCTCAGCGTGCGCAGGTCGAAAAGGAACTTGCGGAAAGACACGCGGAGTCACTTGCAAATGATGAAACCGAATCCGTCAAATAAACATAATAATACGGCGTTTTACGTATATAATTCGTGCAAAATCGAATAATTATACATTACACTTGCATAATTTGACCGATAGTGATATTATATATCCATTAAATTATTACGGAGGAATCGTAATGAAAAAAGCATTAAAAGTAATTTCGCTTATGCTCGTAGCCGTTTTAATGGTTATGTCGTTTGCAGCCTGCGGCAGCAAGGATGACACGGCAACCGGCTCGGATACGTCCAAGGAAGCAAAAACACCGGCAGTTAAGGTAATCGACATTAACCTTACGGATGAAGAATATGCGTTCGGCGTTGACAAGAATCAGCCCGAGCTTCTCGAAAAGGTCAACAGCTTTATTGCCGAAATCAAAGCTAACGGAACTTTCGACGCAATATGCAATAAATATTTCGCCGGCGGCACTCCCGATGTAATCAAGTCAGCTGCTCTTGATTCTACCAAGGATCAGCTTGTAGTTGCCACCAACGCGGCTTTTGAACCGTTTGAGTATACAAACGGCGACGGTTACAGCGGTATCGATATGGAAATAGCAAAGGCTCTTGCGGATTATCTCGGCAAAGAGCTCGTTATCCAGAATATGGACTTTGACTCGGTTTGCCTCTCGGTAGGTCAGCACAAGTGCGATGTCGCAATGGCAGGTCTTACCGTAAAGGCCGAGAGAGAAGAGTATGTCACTTTCTCTACTCCTTATTACAAGGCTTCTCAGAGACTTGTAGTTAAGGGCTCCGATACCAAGTTTGACGGTTGCACCGACGTCGCTTCTGTTGAGGCTATCCTCAACACTCTTGACAGCAGTGTAAAAATAGGCGTTCAAAACGGCACCACAGGTCAGCTTTACTGCGAGGGCGACGCAGAGATGGAGTTCCCCGGACTTAAAGCTGTTTGTGTAGGCTACAAGAGCGGTTCTCTTGCCGTTCAGGATATGATCAACGGCAATATCAATTATGTTATAATTGATGCTGCTCCCGCGGCTTGCATTGCTCAGTCCATCAACGAAGTAAACTGAACTGCGGTTAAGACTTAACACTTCAATGCCTCACCTAATAAAAGTGGGGCATTGTTTATATTAAAGTAAGGATTTTGATACATGGGTAATTTTGATATTAGGGTCAAGCGCTTTATTGATGTATTTATAAACGCAGGTGCCTATAACAAGGTTCTGTTAGGCCTTAAAAATACTATTATAATAGCTGTATTGGGTCTTGTTATCGGTATACTTATAGGTACTCTTATAGCCACAATCAGAGTTTTGCCGAAATACAGAAGACTGCCTCGTATTTTAAACGGCTTTTGCAGCTTCTATGTAAGCCTTTTCAGAGGAACGCCGGTAGTTGTGCAGCTTCTTGTGTTTTACTATGTGCTTTTACCTCTGTTAAACATTAAAATGACGTCGGTTGCGGTATCCGTATGTGTGTTCGGGCTTAACAGCGCGGCATATGTTTCCGAGATAATGCGAAGCGGCATACAGTCGGTCGACCCCGGCCAAATGGAGGGCGGCAGAGCCGTAGGTATGAGCTACGGAACCACGATGATGAAAATTATCATTCCGCAGGCAATAAAAAATATTCTGCCTACACTCGGCAACGAATTTATCTCTCTTATAAAAGAGACATCGGTAGTAAGCTTCGTCGGCGCTACCGACCTTTACGTTGCATTCAACTATATAGGCAGCAACAGCTATGAATTTATGGTGCCGTATCTTGTTATGGCAATCATTTATATTTTGATGGTGCTGATAATCAGCTTCTTCATTAAGATTATGGAAAGGAGCCTGAAGAAGAGTGATAGAAGTCATTGATCTTTGCAAAAGCTTCGGCGACCTCTCCGTGCTGAAGGGTATTAACCTTAAAATAGAGCAGGGCGAAAAGGTAGTTATAATAGGGCCGTCGGGTTCCGGTAAAAGCACGCTGCTTCGTTGCCTTAACTGTATGGAGGATCCTACGTCCGGCAAGGTGCTTTATCACGGAGTAGACCTTACGGATATGAAAGTCAATATTAACAGGCAGCGCGAAAAGATAGGAATGGTCTTTCAGCACTTTAATCTCTTTAACAACAAGACCGTTATAGAGAATATAATGCTGTCACCCGTGCTTTGTGAGAAACGCAGAATGAGAAAGCTTCGCCGTCAAAGGGCACTCGGCAAAGCCGATACCAAAGAACCCGTCAAGACCACTAAGCAGATAAAAGAGGAAGCGCATAAAAATGCTCTTGAGCTTCTCGACAGAATAGGACTTGCCGATAAGGCCGATGTATATCCGTCTCAGCTTTCCGGCGGTCAAAAGCAGCGTGTTGCAATAGTGCGCGCGCTTGCCATGAATCCCGATGTCATTCTTTTTGATGAGCCTACAAGTGCCCTTGACCCGGAGATGGTAGGCGAGGTGCTTGAGGTTATGAGAGAACTTGCCAAGGAGGGTATGACAATGGTCGTTGTTACCCACGAAATGGGCTTTGCACGCGAGGTCGGCGACAGAGTTTTGTTTATGGACGACGGAAAGATTCTCGAAGAAAATGCTCCTGAGGAGCTTTTCACGAATCCGCAAAATCCGAGGCTGCAGGAATTTCTTTCAAAAGTTTTATAAAAAGTGTTGACAAATCAAATCTTTGGTATTATTATACTTTAAACCGCTAAAATATTGAGGTAATAATCAATGCGTAATCTTGTCTTTACAGCTTCATACTATTACTTTTACTTTATCAACTTTTTTGGTAGGGTTAGTATGAATTTTGCTGCAAAACAGATAGCGTGCTGAGATTTAAGGTATTTTGGTAAATGCGTCCCGCAGTGAAATTCGCTGCGGGACTTTTTATTTTTCAGAGTAAGGAGCAAAACAATGGTAGTAATTTTAAAAGACGGTGCAGACAGTAAAAAAGTAAAAAATCTTACCGACTGGCTCGAAAATCAGAAAATTTCGGTTCATAAGGTTATAGGCGAGTACCAGACGATTTTAGGCCTTATCGGTGATACGAGCAAAATTGATATTGACCTTATTCAGGGTCTTGACATAGTTGAAAAGGTAAAAAGAATTTCCGAGCCGTATAAAAACGCCAACAGAAAATTTCATCCGGACGACACGATTATTGACGTCGGCGGACATAAAATAGGCGGCGGAAATTTCCAGTATTTTGCAGGTCCTTGCTCGGTTGAGAGCCGCGAGCAGATAATCTCGATAGCAAAAGACGTCAAAAAGGCCGGTGCCAATATTTTAAGAGGCGGCGCCTTCAAACCGCGCACTTCGCCCTATGCTTTCCAGGGAATGCGCGCCGAGGGACTTGAGCTTTTGCTTGAGGCGAAAAAAGAAACAGGTATGCCGATAGTTACCGAAATTATGGACGCGTCTCATATTGATTTGTTTGAGAATGTGGACATAATTCAGGTCGGAGCAAGGAATATGCAGAATTTTGAGCTTTTAAAGGAGCTCGGCAGAATAGACAAACCTATTTTCTTAAAGCGCGGACTTTGCGCTACGCTTCAGGAATTTCTTATGAGTGCCGAATACATTATGGCCGAGGGCAACCAAAAGGTTATACTCTGCGAGCGCGGCATAAGAACCTTTGAGACCGCCACGAGAAATACCCTCGATCTTTCGGCTGTCGCAATGCTCCACGAAATGACGCACCTCCCCGTAGTAGTTGACCCGAGCCATGCTTCGGGTATCGCAAGACTTGTAAAGCCGATGTCCTTTGCGGCTGCCGCCTGCGGCGCAGACGGCCTTATGATAGAGGTTCACAACGACCCTGCAAAGGCTCTTTGCGATGGTCCTCAGGCTCTTCGTCCGGAGGAATTCGCAGAGGTAACGAGAGGCGTTAACGCTATAAGAGAAACGGTAAACAATCTGTAATTTTGAGAGGCGATAAAGATGAATATAGCAATAGTAGGTTTGGGACTTATCGGCGGCTCAATAGCCAAGGCAATCAAATATAATACGGACAATACTGTTTACGGCTATGATATTGACCGCGGAGTCCTGCTGAAAGCAAAGCTTTTGGGAGCCGTTGACGAGGAACTCACAAGTGATATTCTCCCGACGTGCGATATGGTGATTTTGGGACTTTACCCTAATGATACGCTCGAATTTGTACGCACTCATGCGGATAAGATAAAAAAAGGTGCCATTGTTATGGATTCCTGCGGCGTAAAGCGCGTTGTCTGCGAGCCGCTCTGGAAGGTAGCCTCCGAAAACGGCTTTACGTTTATCGGAGCGCACCCAATGGCAGGACTTCATTTCTCGGGCTTTGAATATTCCGATGTCGGTATGTTCTCCGAGGCTTCCATGATAATTATCCCATCAAAGGACGTTAAAATCGAGGACTTGGAGGCCGTTAAAAGCTTATATTTAAAGCTCGGATTTACAAATATTCAAATATCGACTCCGGAGGAGCACGACAAGATAATAGCCTATACCTCTCAGCTTGCCCACGTCGTTTCAAACGCCTATGTTAAAAGCCCCGAGGCGGAAGTGCACAAGGGTTTTTCGGCAGGCAGCTACAAGGATTTAACGCGTGTCGCAAAGCTCAATGAGACTATGTGGACAGAGCTTTTCTTTGAAAATGAGGATAATCTCATAAACGAGGTGGACGGCATTATAGCAAATCTGCAAAAGTATTCAAAGGCTCTCAAGGAGCACGACGCAGTCACGCTGAAGGCACTTCTCAAGGAGGGTCGCGAGCGCAAAGAAAAGATAGACGGTATGTATAAAAACTAAAATCGTCGATTCGGAGGCATTATGAAAACAGTTGAAGTAGACGCTGCCGTGCGTTATAATATTGTAATTGACAAGGGCATTTTGCCGAAAAGCGGCGATATGATAAAAGAGGTCACTTCCGCCGAAAGGGTGGCTGTGATAACCGACGATACCGTAGATAAGCTTTATTCGGATGTCGTTATGAAGTCGCTCTCCGACGCAGGCTTTGAAACATTTAAATTTGTATTTCCGCATGGGGAAAAATCAAAAAACATATCAACATTTTCTTCAATACTTGAATTTTTAGCCGAGAGCGGACTTACAAGAACCGACGCCTTGGTGGCGCTCGGCGGCGGAGTTGTCGGCGACGTCGCGGGATTTGCCGCCGCAAGCTATCTGCGAGGCATAGATTTTATACAGATACCGACTACGCTTTTGGCGTGCGTTGACTCGTCCGTGGGCGGAAAAACCGCAATAGACTTAAAGGCAGGTAAAAACCTTGCCGGCGCGTTTTATCAGCCGAAGCTTGTTATAGCCGACTTCGAAACGCTCTCCACTCTTACCGACGGGATTTTTGCCGACGGAATGGCAGAGGTCATTAAGTACGGAGTGATTTTTGACAAAGCGTTTTTTGAGTTTCTGCGCGATAACGAGGCAAAAGACAATCTCGAATATGTAATAACTCGCTGTGTGGAGTTAAAGCGCGACATTGTAAATGCCGACGAAAAGGAAAAAGGCGTCAGAGCACTTCTGAATTTCGGTCATACCGTAGGTCACGCCATAGAAAAATGCAGCGGATATAAAATTCCACACGGAAGTGCGGTTGCCGTCGGAATGGTAATAATATCGAGGGCGGCATATAAATGCTCCTTCTGTGACGAAAATTGCACCGATATTATAGCGTCGCTCAATAAAAAATATTCTTTGCCCGTCAGCACCGATTTTTCCTCAAGCGAGCTTTCGTCCGCGGCTATGGCGGATAAAAAACGGTCGGGCGACAAAATAAAACTGATAATTCCCGAAGCTCTCGGTAACTGTGTTATAAAAAGTGTACCGACTTCGGAGCTTGAAAAAATAATCGGTGAGGGACTCTGTTAATGAATATAAGGCTGAAACCGTGCCGCTTTTGCGGTGAAGTCACGGCAATATCGTCAAAATCTGACGCTCACAGGCTTTTAATTGCCTCGGCGCTCAGCGACAGACCGACTTTTATAAGGTGCAACGCGCGTTCTGCCGATATAACGGCAACGGTGAATTGCCTTAATTCGCTCGGGGCGGATATAAAATTTGTTGATGGCGGCATTTCGGTTAAACCCATCAAAGAAAAAAGAAAAAGTGCCGTACTCGATTGTAATGAGAGCGGCTCAACCATCAGATTTTTACTTCCCGTTGCCGCATCACTCGGTACAAACACCGAGTTTACCGGTGGGGGCAGACTTCCGGAACGTCCGTTGTCTCCTCTGCGTGAACAAATGGAGGCTCACGGTGTCGTCTTTTCACCGATAAATGTATTCCCGGTTAAAATAAACGGCGAAATGACATCGGGCGAATTTACGATTAAGGGAAATATAAGCTCGCAGTTTATTACGGGGCTTTTGTTTGCACTGCCGCTTTTAAACGGCAACAGCATTATTAACGTTATACCGCCCGTCGAATCAAGGCCGTATATAGATATGACGCTTAATACGTTGAAAAAATTCGGTATAACCGTCACGGAAAAAAGTAATTCCTTCTTTATACCCGGAGGGCAGAAATATGCTTCGCCGGGTACTGTCGAATCTGAGGGCGATTGGTCAAATTCGGCATTCTTCCTGACGGCAGGTGCCGTTTCGGGCAGAGTCACGGTAACGGGGCTTGACGTCTCGTCAGTTCAGGGCGATAAACAAATACTTACGATTCTCAAAGAAATGGGAGCCGAAATAACCGTGGAGCAAGGCAGTATAACCGTTAAAAAGGGTGATTTGCACGGCATAAATATCGATGCGCGAAATATTCCCGACCTTGTTCCCATAATTTCCGTGGCAGCAGCCGCGGCAAATGACGGCGAGACCGTTATAACGGGTGCCGAGAGGCTTAAAATAAAGGAGTCCGACAGACTCACGGCAGTTTACGAAAGCCTTAAAGCTCTCGGGGTCGATATATCGAAAACCAATGACGGACTTGTGATAAACAAAACGGGTATTGTCGGCGGCGGTGCTGTCAGCGGCTATAACGACCACCGTATGGTTATGGCTCTCTCTGTTTTGTCCGCTGTTTCAAGCGGCGATATTATTTTGCGTGGGGCAGAAGCGGTAAATAAATCTTACCCGAATTTCTTTGAAGATTTTTCTTCGCTCGGAGGTAGTTACAATGTCATCAATTCTTAGAGGAAACAAGATAAATGTCTCGGTTTTCGGTCAGTCGCACTCCGAAGCGATAGGTTGTGTTATTGACGGACTGCCGGCAGGCGTAAAGCTCGACACCTTGTCAATAGAAAAATTTATGGAGAGAAGAGCACCGGGTCGCAATAAATATTCGACAACGCGCCGCGAGGCGGACAAGCCCGTAATATTGTCGGGACTTGTTGATAATACTACGTGCGGCGCGCCTCTTGCGATGATAATTGAGAATACAAATACGCGTTCGGGCGACTACGGAAATATACGGACCCTTCCGCGTCCGGGTCATTCCGACTATGCTGCAGCTGTAAAGTACAACAGCTTTAATGACATTGCGGGCGGCGGACACTTCTCGGGCAGGCTGACTGCGCCGCTTTGCTTTGCAGGAAGCGTTTGTATGCAGATTTTAAAACTAAAGGGCATAGATATTAAGGCTCATATTGCGGCAATAGGCGGCATTGAGGATGAAAAATTCGACCCCGTCAGCATAACGGACGAAAATATCGCCGAAAAAGAATTTCCCGTAATAAATGATGCTGCCGGAGATAAAATGAAGGCTGAAATTGAAAAGGCGAGGCTTGACGCAGATTCTGTCGGTGGAATTATAGAGTGTGCCGTAACGGGTGTAAAAGCAGGTTTCGGCGAGCCCATGTTTGAAGGCATTGAAAATCGCCTTGCCGCCGCCGTTTTCGGAATACCTGCCGTAAAGGGTATAGAATTCGGCAGGGGCTTTTCGTCGGCGCTGCTGCGCGGAAGCGAAAATAACGATGAATTTATTGTATCGGACGGTACAGTGCGAACCGAAACAAATAATCACGGCGGAATTCTCGGCGGTATAACAAGCGGTATGCCCATAGTTTTCCGCGTGGCAATAAAGCCGACTCCGTCCATAGGTAAGCCTCAACGGAGCGTAAACCTTGAAACTATGGAGGAAGAGGAGCTTTTGATAAAGGGCAGGCACGACCCTTGTATAGTGCCGCGCGCCGTACCCGCAGTCGAAGCGGTAACGGCTGTGACAATGCTTGATATAGTTCTTTAAAAAATCCGAAAGGGCAATGGCAATGGATAAGGATATTAATGAATTACGAAATGAGATAAACAGTATCGACCGCGAATTTGTGGAGCTTTTTATAAAGCGTATGGGAGTTTCGCTGTCGGTAGCCGAGTATAAGAAAAAAACCGGTATGCCGGTGCTTGACCGTTCTCGTGAGCGGGAGCTTTTAAACCGTGTGGCAAAAATGTCGGGCGACGAGATGAAAACATACACAAGGCTTCTTTATTCCACCGTGTTAAATCTCTCCCGTTCGTATCAGCACAGCTTCCTTGACAATACGTCCGTTTTAACCGAAAAAATACTGTCGGCGTCCGCAAATACCGCCGATGTTTTCCCGACTGAAGCCGTTGTCGCGTGTCAGGGCGTAGAGGGTGCATATTCGAGCCTTGCCTGCGAAAAGCTGTTCCGTTATCCCGATATAATGTTTTTTGACAGCTTTGACGGCGTCTTTTCAGCCGTTCAAAACGGGCTTTGCCGCTACGGCATATTGCCTATCGAAAACAGCACGGCAGGCTCCGTAAATAAGGTTTACGACCTTATGAGCAAAAATAAATTTTATATAGTACGCAGTATACGCCTCAAGGTTGACCACTCGCTGCTTGCGAAAAAAGGAACGTCGCTTACCGATGTAAAAGAGATTTTTTCTCACGAGCAGGCAATCAATCAGTGTTCGGAGTTTTTAAATTCTCTAAGCGGAGTTAAGGTCACCGTTTGTGCCAACACGGCAATGGCTGCCAAAATGGTCGCAGAGAGCAATCGCCGTGATGTTGCGGCTATATCTTCGGCTAACTGTGCAGGGCTGTACGGGCTTTGCCAGCTGTCCTCGGATATACAGGATACTGGCAATAATTACACACGTTTTATATGTATCTGTAAAGACCTTGAAGTCTATCCCGGTGCCGATAAAACAAGCCTTATGATGACCCTGCCGCATGAGCCGGGTGCGCTTTACAATATACTTGCGAGATTTTTTGCGTATGATATAAACCTTTTAAAGCTTGAAAGCCGACCCTTAAAGGACAGGGATTTTGAATTTATGTTTTACTTTGACATAGAGTCGCCCGTTCACTCAGACGGCTTTTCCCGCGTTATTACCGAGCTGTCGGGAAGTATCGACGATTTTACGTATCTCGGCAGCTATTCCGAAGTGCTGTGATTAAATCCCGTGGGGGAAGTTATTAAGAAAACTAAATAATCTGTTTACAAAATGTTAATCAAAAGTACTTTTTGCCGAAACATTTTGTGTTTATACTAAAGACATCAAATCAAGAGAACGACATAAGCTGTTGATTTGATAAAAAGATTGTCAGATCTTTTTAGACTTTTTCATTACTTTCTCCCCCTTCTTAAAAGCAAAAAACAAACCGTCCGATCTCCCAACGGACGGTTTGTTTTTTTATCTGTTTTTTATAAAAGCTTATTTAACACTTCCGCAAGCTCCGAAACGTTTTGGTAACGCTTTGACATCTGCGCCATGATACATTTGTTAATTACTTTGCCGAGCTTACCTTTCGGTGTGTCAATCGTGGGGTGTACTCCGAGAAGCAGCTCGTTTAAAAGAACTCCCACGGCGTAAATATCGGTAACGGGACCCGATTGGTAAATTCCGAATTGCTCCGGTGCCGCATATCCGGCAGTACCTAAATTTTTGGTGTCCGCGTACTTGCTGTCGTCTGTAAGTCTTGCTATACCGAAGTCTATGATAACCGCTTCACCCTGCTCGGTTATTATTATGTTTGATGGCTTTATGTCGCGGTGTATTATGCCGAGGGAGTGTATAAACACAAGCCCGTTGCAAATATCGAGCGCGTATTTTACGGCAAGCTCCCGTTTGAGCGTTCCGCCGTTCGCTTCCACGATATGTCCAAGCGTTGCGCCGCTTATGTATTCCTCAAGTACGGTTACGTCCTCATCGTTTGAGCACACTTCGTATATCGTTGCGGTATTTTTATTGAGTTGTCCTCTGAGACGTCGCAGAACGTGATCGTTGCGGTTTTTTTGACTTATCTTAACAATTTGCTTTGCCGAATCATTTTTTTGATACAGATAAACACTCGACTGCACAGAATCCTTAAGTGTGCTTTTTAACGTGTATTCTGTTTTTAGGTATTCGTCTATATAATTGCTTAATTCGCTCACGTTAAATAACTCCGTTTCGGTATCAGTAATTATAGTCGATGTTAACTCCGTGTCGCGTAAAATCGTCAATATCCGATTGTGACATCGGATTGCCTTCCTGCAAATGTATGGCTCTGAGATTAGGCGGACGATATGATTTTTCCGTCATTCCCGCCCACACCGTTGCCCGTGCCGGAACATACAGCTCCTCGATATACGTGTTAAGGTTGAATTGTTTTATGATGTTGTAATAATATCCCTCCGGAATATCCGGCAGGCGGTATGCTTTATCATTCTTGGTTTGCGGATAATATGCAACAGAAACAGCCTTCGGATTGGCGGTTGTGCTTTCCTGTCGGGAGAAAAGCACGTCTCCGTCTGTCCAGTATCTTGTTTCAAACGGCTTTCCGCCTTCCGCGATAACCTTTTTTAAATGGGTATTCGACGGCAAAATATTGAAGTCGAAGTAATGCGACGGGGTAGCATTTATGCGAAGCTCCTCAAGATAAAAGCAGTCATTTATAAAAACATACCACGTCTCGTAAGGAACGGTAAAGGACTTGTCTTTTTTTGCATATGGGTAAAAGTATAAGCCGTATAAATCAGAGGAATACAATACTCCGTCCTTTGACGTCATATAAGCATATCTGCGGCTTGCGGTGTCGGCTTTTGACGGCTTCGATGTAGTTTCGATTGCCGCAAGCTTCGGGGTTCCTTCAAAAAGATAACACCAGGAATCACTATAGGAGTACAATGAATAGTCGGCTAAATAACGTCCGTATGACAATTCATACGGAAATGTGATTTTTGTAAGATTCGGCAGATTGTAAAAAACGGCCGGAGCGCAATTCGAAGAAGCCGGTAAATAGAATTGACGCTTGGAGAGGTCGTCGGCACCCTCAAATGTTATAGTCCGTATTACATCGTTGTTTTTAAATGCACCGCCTGCGATATATGTTACCGGAATGTCATGTATGAATGCGGGCACAAGCACATTTGCGCTGTGTCCCTCGTAGCCGACTATTTTAATGTATGAGCCGTTTGCTGTGGCTATCGTCTCGTATTTCAGCCCCTCCGATGACGGCGGAGAATTATCTGTAATGTTCTCTTCGGTTTTGCTGCTCCCCGTATTGCTGCCGACGGTTCCCGAACCCGTATTTCCGGTCGAATAAACGGAGCCCTCGGCTTTGTCCGGCACCGCTTCGCCTATGCTGCCGTTTTCGGCGTATGTATTGTCGGTGCCTTCGGCGTCGTCTTTGTTATGCATAAAACTGCCGAAAAGCTTTCCGAAAAAGCCTTTTTCCTCTTGCGGTACTTCAACATATTCGTAAACATTGTCGCCGTTTTCATCGGTGACGGCTTCCCCGTTTTCGTCGGTAACGAGAACCGCCATGGTTTCGGGCTCACCCGAAGCGGCGGTGCGTATTTGTTTTCTTGTGAGTCCGGCAAGAATACCGCACAGCAGAAAGGTGCATGCAAGAACCGCCGCCGTAAATATTTTTCGCCGCGCTTTTTTGTTGACGAGCGGTAAAGCATTTTCCGCTTTAGGCTTGCCTATATGCTTTTTGGTATGCTTGTGTGTCGGCTTTTCATCGTGATTGCCGTTTTTTGCGCCGCAGCTTTCCGGTGATGCCTCTGTGCCGAGTGCCGAGAAACAGTTCAGGCAGAAATTAGCCTCATCAGGCATTTCTTTCTGACAAAACGGACATCTTTTTGCCATTTTTTCCCCGTCCTTTAAAAAATGTTATTTTAAATCTTCTTCTCCCAATGATAGAAGCTTGTCCGAAACCTCGTATATACTGAGTTTTCGGTTGATGCCGTGGATTATAATACTGTCGCGCTTTATCCGTGGGTAAAGCTGTGATCTTCCGCAAAATTTAAGGGCAGTTTGACACTCGTCAAGCGAAAGACCGAGTGCCAAGGCAAGACGAATTATCTTATCGCGCGACGGAATTTTTCTGCCGTTAATCACATCGTAAAAATACACGTAGCTGAAGTCCGATTTGTTGATAATATCGGTTTTTGTCATTCCCGATTTATTTATCAGTTCTTTCCAAAAATTACTTAAATCGATATTGATGAAAGAGTCTGAATTGCTTTGAATATAGTTTTCTATCGGAACCTTACCGTCGTTTAATTCCTCCATAAGGTCATTTGTGTTTTTTTCTGAGGCTTTTACCCCGGACGCCGTCATTTGAAATACCCCTTTCGTGCTGTTTTGCCGCAATAAAAATACTTTTTTAAATACAAAAGTAATTTAAAAAAGTATACAAACCGCAACAAATTGTCTATATATAAGATACTCAAAAAACGGCGGTTTGTCAATAGAAACGGCGATTTATCGCGCTTTTTGGCAGGAATACAAGTCGGATGCTGCAAAAAGAAATTTTGATTTTGTACTCAAACGGAGAATAGCTTTTGCACAAAACCCCGTGTAAAATTTTAAATTGTGTTTTTTATTGCATAAAAACGGTTTTTGATACAATTTTTATGTTTGCAAGACGCACTTTTATTATATGAAAACAAAAGGGGTATTTTTTTGATTAACATTGCGATTTGTGACAGTAATGATTTACAGCGAGAGCATATTGCCGCGCTTGCGGATATAATTTTAAGCAAATGCTCGGTAGAGCATAAGATATTTTCATTTGCGAACGGAAAAGAGATGTCGGATTTTGTTTTTACAAGGGGCAACGTCTGCGATATAGTTTTTCTCGGTATAGACTCCGACAGTGAAAACAGACTTGAGCTCTCTTTGAGGCTTACCGACGCTTTTCCCGATGCTCAGGTGATATTAGTTTCCGAATATGCGGAAAATGCGCGGAATATTTGTGCCGTGAAGTATGCTGATTTTCTTGTGGAACCGATAAATGCCGATGATTTGCAGCTTGTTCTCATACGTGCTTTGCAAAATGTCATTAAGGCGCAGCCCGCATACATCACGTTGAGTTATGACAATGCCGTTACGGTGCTGAATACAAATGAAATCAAATACTGCGAAAGCAACGGGCGAAAACTGATTTTTCACACTCTTTCCGGAACATATACGGCATATATTAAAATAAGCGAAGCGACCGATAAATTGCCGCCGAATTTCGTTCGACTGCACAAGAGTTTCATTGTCAATTTTGATTATATTGCCGCGATATATCCGTATGCCGCAAGACTTCGTGACGGAACCGAAATTTCGATTCCTCAAAAAAAGTATAAGACCGTTAAGGAAATGTTTATGTCATATGCCGATGCCGGATAAGCTGTTCAGCCGCCGCTGTAAAAAATTCTGCACATATTTTTTCTTTTTGTTTGCCAAATCGTTTTTCTGTGGTATACTACTGTTGTTTCCGCGTGGGCGCGAGGGTCATCGCTTCCGCTTGGTTTAAAGCTATAAAAAAGAAGGCGAAAAGCGGCATATGAAAGAAAATAAAAAAGAACTGATAAAGCTGATTTCAAAAATAGCGGTGGCGTTGGCCGTGTTTGTTTTTGTGCTTATAAACTATAAAGAGCTTGTAAATATAGATGTACGTGAAATTGTTTCGGCGGCTCCGTCGCTTTTGCCGGCCGTATTGTCGGTTCTTGCGATATATTGTGTAAAGGGGCTTGTGCTTGTTATTCCGGCGTCACTCGTCTATATTTCGGTCGGTATGGCATTTTCACCTTTGACGGCGGTGCTTGTGAATATCGCCGGAATACTTGTTGAATTTACGGCGTCATACCTCTTCGGGCTTTTCCTCGGCGGCGATTATATAAATAAGATGATGCAAAAGCAAAAGTACGGTAAAAAGATGCTTGAAATGCAGGAAAATAAAAAGGACGCGTCCGTTTTCCTTATGCGCTTTATAACCGTGTTTCCGCTTGATTTTGTAAGCCTGTTTCTCGGCAGCAGTAAGTATAATTTCGGAAAGTACATTTTGTTTTCGTTCCTGGGGCTTGCTCCGAGAGTAATATTGTTTACGATTCTCGGCGACAAAATATATGATTATATCCCAATGAAGCTCATAATGACCATATGTCTTTTTGCCATTCCGGTTGCGGTTATAGCGATAATAATTAAAGCCGCGGTTGACAAAAAGCGCAAAAAGAACGAAAGTAACGAAAATACGGCCGATAAAGCCGAGATGAAATGATATGATTTGACAAATTGCGCTTGCGGAAGTATAATATCCGAGATATAAAAAAAGCGTTGATGAGAAACAGTAGATAGTATTTGTCGCTTCAGAGAGCGGGCGGTCGGTGAAAGCCCTGCGGCGTTATTATCGAACCCGTCTTTGAGCTCCGCGCAGAACGCGGCGGGTGTCCCGTTACAGACAAATGAGAGCGGATTTTCCGAATACAGGTGGTACCGCAGGCTATTTTGTTAGTTTGTCCTGAATGAAGCTATGGCTTCGTTCGGGATTTATTTTTTGTTGAACCGGAGGATTATGTATGAAACTTGATAAGCTCGTAGGCGAGAGATTCAAAGAAAAGCCGTCCGACTGCGTTATTGACAGCCATGCGCTGATGCTGCGCGGCGGATATATGAAGGGCGTCGCTAACGGTATTTATTCGCAGTATACACCGCTTAACCGTATATGCCGTAAAATCGAGGATATACTTCGCGACGAGATGGATAAGGTAGGCGGCCAGGAGGTTAAATTCCCGGTAGTGCTTCCCGCAAGTCTTTGGGACGAATCGGGCAGATATGAGAGCGTCGGCAGCGAGCTTATGCGCTTTACCGACCGTAATAACGCTCGTCTTGTCCTCGGTATGACTCATGAGGAGGCGTCGGTGCAGCTTGTTCGCGAGTATGCAAATTCATATACAAAATACCCGTTTATGATATATCAGATTCAGACGAAGTTCCGCGACGAGGCAAGACCGCGCGCAGGGCTTATCCGCGTTCGTGAATTTACCATGAAGGACGCATATTCCTTCCATACTTCGCAGGAGGATCTTGAGGAGTACTACGCTGAGGTCTACGAAGCATATAACCGCATTTTTGCACGTGCCGGCTTGCCGGAGGTAGTTGCCGTAAAGTCGGATTCCGGTATGATGGGCGGCAGCGTTTCGCATGAATATATGCTCTTAACTCCGGTAGGCGAGGATACAATAGCATACTGCTCCGATTGTGATTACAGAGCGAACATGGAGGCAGCGGCGAGCATTACGGAAAACAAAAAGGACGGTGACGACGAGGAGCTGAAGCTTGTCGAAACACCAAATATCCATACAATAGAGGATATTTGCACCTTCCTCGGCACACCGCTTGAAAAGTCATGTAAGGCCGTTGTGTACCAGCAGAATTCGGATGACAAATTTGTTGTCGTATTTATAAGAGGCGATCTCGACGTAAACGAAACCAAGCTTACTAATTATCTTTGCGAAAATATCCACCCCGGAGTTATTACGGAGGAGTGCGGTCTTAAAGCCGGATTTATCGGTCCGTGTAATTTAAATGGCGACTTCAGAGTTGTTTATGACAGCTCGCTTAAGGGCACAAACAACCTCTCGTGTGGCGCAAATAAAGAGGGCTATCACTATACAGGCCTTTGTATGGAGCGCGACGTTCCCGATGCCGAATACGTTGATGTAGCCAAAATAACCGCCGGCGGCATTTGCCCGAATTGCGGCAAGCATACCATAAAAATTTCACGCGGCATCGAGGTAGGAAACATATTCCAGCTCGGAACAAAATATACAAAGAGTATGAATATGACATACCTCGATAAGGACGGCAACGCGCAGTACCCCATAATGGGCTGCTACGGTATAGGCGTCGGCAGACTTGCTGCGTCGGTATGTGAAGCTCACCATGATGAATACGGTCCTATTTGGCCTATGTCAATAGCACCGTGGCAGGTTCATCTTTGCTGCCTTCGCTCCGACGACGAAAACGCCAAGAGCTTTGCCGACTCCCTTTACAAGGATTTGCAGAATGACGGAGTTGAGGTCATATATGACGACAGAAACGTGCGTCCGGGCGTAATGTTCTCCGATGCCGACTTGCTCGGTGTTCCCGTAAGAGTAATAGTGAGCCCCAGAAATATGGCTGAAAATGTCTGCGAGGTTGTTACAAGAGACAAATCCGTCAGCAAGAAGGTTTCGGTTTCCGAGGTTAAGGAAACGGTTGAGCAGATGGTTCGCGATATGCTCAAAAAATATATTGTCACCCAAGACTGATTTTTTGGTTGACAATCAAAACGGTTAATGTTATACTCCTTTAAGTTTCAGCTTAAAGGAGTATTTTTATGGCGGAAAAGGGAATTAAAGCTAAAAGAAGCAACAGGCAAAAAACGCTTGATATGGTATACATAGCGATATTTGCCGTAATAATTGCCGTTTGTTCGTGGATCTCGGTGCCCATGGTAGTGCCGTTTACGCTTCAGACCTTCGGTGTTTTCTGCGCCGTCGGCTTGCTCGGCGGTAAAAGGGGAACCTTGTCCGTTCTCATATATGTATTACTCGGAGCTGTCGGAGTTCCGGTATTCGCGGGATTTTCAAGCGGCATAGGCACGCTGTTCGGTGTGACCGGCGGATATATAATGGGATTTATATTCACCGCACTTATCTATTGGCTCATAACGGCGATTTTCGGGAAAAAGCTTTGGGCGATAATCCTCGGAATGGTTCTCGGACTTTTGGCTTGCTACGCCTTCGGTACGATTTGGTTTATGGTCGTTTATGCGCAAAAAGCGGCACCGATAGGACTTGCGGCCGCCCTTATGAAATGTGTTGTTCCGTTTTTGATACCGGACGCGCTTAAAATCGCCCTCGCCGTAGTTATAACAAAGACGGTGCCGAAGTATGTCAAAATTTTTGATTAGACCGCATCACCTTTTGTGTATGCGCTATTTTCAAGGCTGCGGTTATTCGGAGGATTTCACCGAAAATATGCGGTATGTAATATCAAATCTGAAAAACGGCAGCGAGGTTCTTTTGACTCGCGGCTGTGATGACATCTGCCGCAAATGCCCCAATAACAGAAAAAATATGTGTTGCGACGGTGAAAAGGTTAAAAGCTACGACAGTGCTGTAATAAGCTTGTGCAATCTCGATTTTGACAAGGTGTATGAGTACGGCTGTCTTTATTCGCTTGTCGAAAATAATATCATAAAAAAAGATATGCTCCGCTTTGTATGCGGCGACTGCCAATGGTTTCATATATGCGGCATAGCACGGGTGTGACAAAACCTTCGATTGAACATTAAAAAGCTGCTGTAAAGGCTTATTCTTTACAGCAGCTTTTTGCGTTTTGCACGGCGTATTGTTATTTCTTAACGGTAAAGTACATAGGACTTGTAAATCCTATCATATACCTTTGACCGTTTATCTTTCCCCAAAGCTCGGCTATGTACCAGCCGGGCTCACAGTTTAAGGTAAAGGACAGAGCGTCGCCGCCGTATTTTGACTCGAACACGGTCTGGCGTCCGTTTCTTATTAACCTTACCGATTCTAAGGTGATGTTGAATTTCTCCCAATGCTCTTTTCGTGTATTCGGAAAAACTTCTATTTTAATTTTTGCTTTGCCCTCTTCCAAAACATCGCCTACGTTATATTCAGCATCGCTTCGCTGTGCCGTAAGTGTTATCAAAGGACCCATGGTAATTGAGGTTCTTCCGTTTTGTACGGCTTTTTTTATTTCCGCACCTGTGAGCGTTTCGCTTTCGGTGCCTATGTAAGTGCAGCCGTATGGCTCCGTTTCGTCGGATTTCTTGTGCCAGTCCTTGCCGTAGGTTGCGGCAAGGTGATACCCCTTGTCAAGAAGCCCCGTCCAAAGCGAAAAGGCGCGCTCGTTTGCCGATTTTGACGGCGGAAACGGCTTTGACCATACCTCGATATAGTCCACATTTTCCCATTTTTTAACGTGATAGTCCCAAAAGCAGCCGGTGCACATCGGGCTTCCGAGCTCATATGGATGTGCTATGCCTACCATACCGCCGCGCTTTTTGACCTCGGCAATTTTTTCGTCTATGTTGTCGGGAACGGCGTCGCGCCAGTCCACAAATTCCTTGCAGTCGGTGACAAGCATATGGCCGAAAAAGGTAGTCCATTCTATTCCCTTCAGAACGGAAACGTATTTCTTTTCTCTTTCCTCGGTAATTTCGTCCCAGCCCGAAACGGTGTTGTGGTCTGTTAGGGCTATACCCGAGAGCCCGTATTCCTTAGCTGTTTGCATAAGCGACTCCACGGTGAATTTGCCGTCGCTGTGCAGGGTGTGACAGTGCATTTCGCACGGGAACCATTTAAGCATTGCTTTTCACCTCGCCGAAAACTTTTATATTAAACGTACATTCGTCGGTAACAAGCGCGTGTACGTTTATTGTTATTCTGTAAAGGCCGCTCTGAAGCCTCGTTTTTATAAATCCGCGTGAGCTTTCCGTTTCCGAAATAATGTGCGTTTGGCGGCTGTCCTGCCTGTGAGCGCAGCCGATATAGCCGTCCGGACTGTCAAGCGATACCGTGAGCAGATTTTTAACCGGCAGGTATTCGTACCAAGGCTTATATCCCTTTCTGTACGGCTCCGGAGCATACTTTTCAAATCCGTCGTCTATGTATTTGTGCGCCTTTTCTTCATCGTCGAGGTTTTTCGGCGAATACGAAAATTCAATTTTCATTTTTTCAAGCTCCTCCGCAACATAAAATTGCAGCGGAACATTGGTTTTTGTATCATTGGGCGTCAGCGTTTTCGTCTCTTCAAATATCAGACTCATCTTTTCCCTCCGTATTGGTGTTAATGACCTTTTCGGCAAGAGCCTCGGTCAAAAAGTCAAATATGATTATGCCGAACGGTTTATCGGGCAGAGAATATTCCGAAAACATTTTGTTTATATATTCGGCATTTTCTCTCGGGTTGCCTCTTGTGCTCAAAAAGTTTAACGCCATAATATTTTTGTGCGGTCGGTAATCGCCGAGCATGGTTGTGACGGCAGACTGCCATTTTTCCTCTTTTTTAAGGGCGTATCGGTCCTGTATTATCGCCTTTTCGTTTTTTTCGTTTCCAAACCAACACGGCAGCGGCAGGGGACTGTCCGTCCCTTTCTGATCCTCCCAATACGAAAAATCAAGTCCGTTGTCAACAGAGGAGAGGTCGTTTGTGCCGAGCATACAACGCCTCATAAGCACTATTTTGCCGCGAACCGCTCCGAGCTTCGGTATCTTGTTTTCCGTGTACCAAAGGTCTTTCTGCGAATCTATATATCGGCTTCTGAAGCTTTTGTAAAAATCTTTTACGTTAACGCCGAAATCCATTTTTATGCTCACAATAACGGTTTCGGTCGGGTTTTCCTTTAAAAACTCGGCTGTGTCGCAAAGTATGTCGTCAAAAAGCAGCGTTCCGCTTGACAGCTCTTTTTCTTTGCGGCATCTTATAAAAAAATGTACCGCTTTGAATTTGTTGTGACTCAATATAAGCCGTATATCGAGGAATCTCGCTCCGGACAACAGCTGATTTTTTACTGACATATCCTGGCAGCAAAATATCCGAGGCGTCGGAGCGGTTGTGAATCTTGCCGCGCTGTCGTGAGTCCCGGGAATACTCATCATTGACAGCGGTGTTTCGTCGGGAATGTTTTTCATCCATTTTTCGGTGCGCATAAAATCACCTCTTTCTATGCTATTGTATACCATAAATTGCCGGAGTGCAACTAAAGGCTTAATATAGTCATCTTCAGCATTACAGTCAACAAACATATAGACTTTTAAGTGCTTTTGTGCTATTATTTTTCCTGTGAAAAAGTATGAAAAGGGGTGCTTCTCGTGGCGAAAGCAAAGAAAAAGGGTTTAAAAATATTCTGTATTGTTCTTTCGGTAATTCTTGTTTTTATAATTGCGGTTGCGGCAATAGAGTTTTGGTATTATCCGAAATATAAGAAAACCGAAAAACAGCCGTTTGATATATCCTCAAAGGCGGAGACGGACGAGATAACCGTTATGAGTGCCAATGTGCGCTGCATCAGCCCCACCGATATAGGCAAAAAGAGCTGGTGTTACCGCGCGGGTCTCATAATTGAAAATGTGGCCTCGGTTATGCCGGATGTTATAGGCTTTCAAGAGGTTACAAAGATTCATTACGCATATTTGCAAGATACGCTTAAAGGATATGACAGCGTTATAGAGTATAGAGATAATACATATCTCTCGGAGGGCTGCCCCATATTTTACAGCACCGAAAAATTCGAGCTTGAGGATAAAGGCTCGTTTTGGCTTTCCGAAACGCCCGAGGTTATGAGTAAGGATTGGGGCGCAGCGTGTTACAGAGTTTGCAGCTATGTTATACTTAAAGAAAAACAGACGGGTAAAGATTTTGTTGTGTTTAACACTCACCTTGACCATATCAGCGACGAGGCGCGCATAAACGGAATTCGCGTTGTGCTTGACAAAATTGCGCAGTTCGGAGGCAAGCCGTCGATAATTATGGGCGATTTTAATGCTAAAGAGAACAGCGAAACATATAAAATGGCAACCGAAAATTTTAACGACGCCAAGTACCTTACGAATAACCCCGACAACTCCTGTACATATCAGAATTTCGGCAAGGCACTTGACAGAAGCTGTATAGACTATTTTATGGTTTCAAAGACGGGTGTTACGGCGCAGAGCTTTGAGATTGTGAAAAACACATATGACGGAGTATATCCGAGTGACCATTTCCCGATTGCCGTTACACTTACGCTTACAGACTGATACCGTATTTAATGAAAGGATAAAAAAGATGACCGGAAAAACGCTTGCAAGAGAATATCTTTGCTCCGTGGTTCGTTCGGCTCTGCTCTCGGAGCCACTGTCCGATATACCCGAGGGCACCGATAAGGTTTTCCTCGTGAAGCTCGCATATCGCAACAGCGTTCAGGTCATACTCTACCTTGCTTTTAAAGATAAGCCGGGGGCTTTGCCGCAGGAATATATGTCAAAGCTTGAGCGTTCATATAAGGCGGCGATTCTCCGTGAGAGCGCACAGCAAAACGAGCTTAATTTCATAAGAAAAGCTTTTGCTGAAAACAATATAGATTTTATGTGCCTCAAGGGAGCACACCTCAAAGCACTTTATCCTGTGCCGGAAATGCGCTTTATGGTGGATATGGACATTCTTGTCAAAAAAGAGGACGTTTTGCGCGCGGAAAAGCTGTTGACGGAACGCGGCTTTTCTCGCGAAATGAACAACGGCAAGGATATAGTCCTTATAAATCCGCCGTTTTTAACCGTGGAGCTTCATAATATGCTCTTTATTGAGAGCGACAGTCGGCACGACTATTTTACCGACGTTTGGAAACGAGCCGTAAAATGCGGCGAGCACGAATATAAAATGACCGACAATGACCTTTATATATATGTTATGGCTCATCTGGCGGAGCATTACAAGGACGGCGGAGCGTGCTTCAGACCGACTATGGATATTTTTATGCTTAACCGCCTTAAAAGCGAAGAGCTTGATTTTACGTATATAGGCGGCGAGCTTGAAAAAATCGGACTTGCGCGCTTTGCGGAAAACATAAAAAAAGTCGGCGACATTTGGTTCGGCGATGCAAAGGACGACAAAGCTCTGTTCGTAATGCAGCAGTATATAGTTTTGGGTCCGCCCATACAAAATGCCGGCGCAGTAGCCGAAAATATGGAAAGCACGCGCTTTTCGGCGTTTATGCGAATGGCGTTTCCGCCGCTTAAGGTTATGGTGAAAAACTATCCCGTGCTTAAAAGACTGCCGTTTTTGCTGCCGTTTTATTGGCTCGTCAGACTCGTTAAAAAGGGCGGCAGGGCAAAGAATAAGTCAAAAGAGCTTGGGGCGTTGACGGATAAGAATAAGAAGCTGATGGATGATATTTTTAAATCCTCGGGTCTGTAATACCGAATTCGGAGAGGCGGAAAATGAAAAACAAACAAAAAGTAAGCAGCGATAAATTTACCATGATGACGCAAATGCCGGTAAATAAGCTGATATGCAAAATGGCCGTTCCTACAATAATAACAATGCTGGTGTCTGCCGTGTATAATATGGCGGACACATATTTTGTCGGGAAAATAGGCACCAGCGCAACCGGTGCGGTTGGCGTCGTCTTTTCTTTTATGGCGATAATCCAGGCGTGCGGATTTTTCTTCGGCCACGGATCGGGAAACTATATGTCACGCAAGCTCGGCGAGCAAAAGACAGAAGAGGCGTCCGTAATGGCGTCAACGGGATTTTTTTCGTCGTTTGCCGTAGGAGTTATAATAGGCGTTTTGGGGCTGATATTCATTTCGCCCCTGTCAAAACTGCTCGGTTCAACCGATACCATTTTGCCGTACACAAAGCAGTATCTTTTTTACATTCTCTGCGGAACGCCGTTTATGATGAGCTCGCTTGTGCTTAATAATCAGCTTCGCTTTCAGGGCAGCGCGGTAAACGGGATGATAGGCGTTGCGGCGGGCGGAGTGCTCAATATTTTGCTTGACCCCATATTTATATTTGTATTTAAAATGGGCGTCGGCGGAGCAGGCTGCGCCACGATGCTGAGCCAGGCAATAGGCTTTGTGATATTGCTCATAGGCTGTACCAAAAAAGGAAATATCCGCATATCGTTTAAAAACTTCCGATTAAAAAAACAGCTCTATAAAGAAATCTTCCGTGGCGGAATTCCGTCCCTTGCAAGGCAAGGTCTCGCGTCGCTTGCCATGGTGGCTATGAACCGACTTGCAGGCGGTTACGGCGATGCCGCGATAGCCGCTATGTCCATTGTTTCAAAGATAATGAATTTTTTCGGAGCCGCCGTAATAGGCTTCGGTCAAGGCTTCCAGCCCGTATGCGGCTTTAATTACGGTGCGAAGAAATACGACAGAGTAAAAAAGGCGTTTTGGTTCTCCGTCAAGGTGACCACCGTATTTATGACCGTGGTTGCCGTTTTCGGCTTTATTCTGTCACCGTATGTTATAGCTTTATTCAGACGCGATGACACCGATGTAATTGCAATCGGTTCGTTTGCATTCAGGGCACAGTGCATATCTCTTCCGCTTTCGGGATTTATAGTTACGGCGAATATGTATCTTCAGACCATAGGCAGGGCAAAGGCAGCCACCTTAACGGCTATGTCGAGGCAGTTTTTATTTTTTGTTCCGGCGCTGTTATTGCTTGTGCACTTTTTCGGCCTTACGGGAGTCGAGATAAGTCAAGCAGCAGCAGACGTGGCTGCATTCCTGTTTTCAATGCCGATTTGTCTCAAGGTTTTAAATATAATGATGACCGAGGAAAATAAAATACAATAGATAGTGTTGCCGAATGGCATATTGACTTTATCCGCGTAATATGTAATAATCACATATTACGGAGTCGATGACTTATGAGTGAAACCCTTCCGACCGATGCTTTGCCGAAGCTCGGAAATGATGTCTTTTATGATATACGTGTGTTATCCGCAAAAGTGAATTCCTTGGTTATAACCGCGAAAGACTCGCCCGAAAAAGCCGAAGAGCTTTACTTGTCTGTGCTTACAACGGTATGCGTCTACGTCGAAAATTATCTTGCAAGCCACTTTTCCGGGCTGAATTCGGAATATTTTGAACGCTTCTGCTATTCTAATATCTACGGAGCGGAACACAGATTCACCTCTTTAAAAAAGCTTGCGGAATTGTCGGCGTATACATTAAATTCCGTGCCGCAAAATATGTGTGATAAAAATGCCGATATAGCTTCGGCGGCAAACAGACTTTTTAATGTTTGCCGTGCTTCGGTAAAGGCAGCGTCTGCTCCGGTAAAATATCGAGACGGTAAAAAATACAGAGTTTTTAAGCCGTCAAAACGCGAACGACTGCTGCTTTGGGAGCTCTGCGGAGGAAATCCGGAAGAAACGGCTGAAAAGGAATTAAGCATTACATATATTGCAAGAAAAAACCAATCCGCCGCGTCGCCGAAAAAATATATACGCCTTTCGGCTTGGGCGTTTTATACTTCGATTTTTTCATTGCTGCTTGTAAATTTAAGCGGAGCATTCATATTGCTTACGGTATTTTCTTTTCTTATGAGCATTATGCTTGCCGCTTTGTATGCGGTAAAGTCGCTTTCCTCTCATCGTAAGGAGCGCAATTACCGCGAAAAAAATATACGTTGAAAAAACATATTTTTGTCTTGTCTCGGATTGCTTTCCAATGCGGGGCGGGACTGTTTATATAGGACAGAAAGGATACGGAAAATGAAAAAAAGAATTATTGCGACATTAAGTGCTGTTTTGGCGGTGATATTATTGCTTTTCACTTCGGCATTTGCCTCATCTGCGGCAGATGACGGGCTTAAAAATGTTGACGGCAAATGGATTTATGTAAAAGACGGTGTAAAGGATACCTCGTTTACAAGTCTTGTGAAGTACTACAACACATGGTACTATGTCGAAAACGGTGAGCTTAACTGGAGCTTTACCGGTCTTACCGATTATTACGGCACGAAGTATTATGTG
>ULQL01049562.1_pt1 | contig 93161 bp, 87 predicted proteins | sample 1954411 | NCBI WGS metagenome assembly ULQL01 (sample SAMEA4835654, study PRJEB28245) | human gut metagenome | biome: gut microbiome; material: fecal sample | place: Denmark | collected 2008 | reverse complement strand
ACTAAATTAGAGTATACATCTTTTCTTTCTAACAATGTCGGCTAAATACGGCATTTGCCTAATAGGCCGAGCCGGTATTTCTTACGGTTTTCGAACATCCGCCCACTTTTTCGGTGGGCTTTTGTTTATTTAATGCAAAAGGAATGTTCGAACATGAAAAAACTTTTAATTTTAATCGCCATAACGGAACTGATTTGCGCGCCGGCAAAAGCGCAGGAACAAACCGCGTCCCTTTTTAATGAAATCAGCCCGTTTATCGGCCTTGAATTAACAAAAAACGACTTAAGCATGACAGACGGATTAGATCAGATCGCCAAAGATTCTTATTCTTCTTTTTCCGTTTCCGCCGGCGCTGAGTTCAAAACAAACCTGCCCGTTTCCTTATCTTTGTTTTACCAGAAATCCGACGAAGAAGACAAAACGACAAACGTTTCCGGCTATCCCTATAAAACGACGGGTGAATTTGACGCGTTCGGCATTGACGCCGCGGTACATTTTCCCCTTGCCGATAAATTTGAATTGTTCGGCGGCGTCGGTTTCGGCCGGTATGAATTCGACATGTCGGACAACATCGGATTTATGAACGGTACGGAAAAACACACCGGCATACGTTACGCGGCCGGATTGGAATATAAACTGACGCATCGGCTTTCTTTTGATGCGTTCATGCGTTATGTCGATTTTGATTATGATTCCGCGGAAGACTTCGTCGAAGATTTGGCCGAAATCGGTATCGGATTAAAAATATCCTTTTAAAAACAAAAGCCCGTTTAAACAACGGGCTTTTCCTTTTTATTCCGCTTGCTTTATGAATATTTTGCTTTCCGGATCCGGATCGTCATGAGGAATACACCCCGCTTCCTTTGTCCAGGCCAGACAGTCATAACGACATATTTTCCGATCATGATCCCAGACGCCGCCGTGCTCTAAACAATATCCGGCGTCATCAAAAACAAGATATACAAATATCGCCGCAATCGGCAAAAGGAGCAAAACAAACAGCACGAAAAGAAATTTAATAATCGCCAAACAAACGGTTTTTATTATATTTTTCTTTACAGACCCGCTTTGCCGTCCGCCAGGCGGGGAGCAATCTTTTTTTTCGTCCTTGTTTCGATCCATACGCATTGACTTTTTAATCGGTTCTTTTATTTCACCTGCCGGCCGTCGCTGTAAACGGCAATGATATTGTCTTTGTTCATCAGATATAAAGCGCGTTCAAAACGTTCTTTGACCGACAGCTTTTTCGCCGACGGCGGCAAAGACACGTCGTCAACGACAACCGCGTGCAGTTTGTCGCCTTTGGCAAAACCGTCGCCGGCGCCAAAAAATTTTGCTCCGCCGGTCGTCCCCAGATAAAACGCTTCGGCCACCGTTAAAAAGTCATCACCCCAATTTGTTTCAATCCGCTTGGCTTTGGACGCGCGGATCGCCGCCGTGACGACTTGATTCATCGCCAGCAAAGCGCCGCCGGCGATATCGGATCCCAGCGTTACGCGCACCCCTTCGTTCATCATCTTGCGCACCGGCGCCGTGCCGCTGATTAAATTGATGTTGGAATCCGGACAATGCGCCACCCATACGCCGTTATCTTTCATGGCTTTGCGTTCGCGTTCGTCGGAATGGACGCAATGCGCCATAACGGTTTTATCGTTAAACAGGCCGAATTTTTTATAACTTTCCCAATACTGCGAACAATCGGGGTGTAGCTCTTTAACCCAGGCGATCTCCGAAGTATTTTCCGATAAATGCGACTGCACGGGCAGATTTTTTTCCTGCGCCAGCCGCCCCAGAAAAGCCATTAATGCGTCAGAACAGGTCGGCGTAAAACGCGGCGTTAAAATCGGCTTGATATGTTCAAACTTATCCGCCGCTTCGTCCAGCCAGCGTTCCGTTTCGCGTATGGATTCTTCGGTCGTTTCGGTTAATACGTCGCCGGAATTGCGGTCCATATTGACTTTGCCGACACAGCCGGTCATGCCGGCTTTTTCAAATTCTTCCATTAAAATCATCGTTGATTCGCGGTGCAGCGAAGAAAAAGCGCACACCCGCGTCGTTCCGTTGGCGATCATTTCCCGCGCCAGCTTTTGGTAAACGCCGCGGGCATAGTCCGTATCTTTAAACGCGGCTTCCGTCTTGAACGTATACGTGTTCAGCCAATCCAGCAAAGGCAGATCCATACCCATGCCCAGCATGGCATACTGCGGCGCGTGCATATGCATATCGGCAAAAGAGGGCATAATCAGCCGGTCGCCGTAATCGACGGACGCGGCGGATTGATAGGGTTCCGGGACTTCGGCGAATACGCCGTCGATTTTACCGTTGTTTAAAACGATGCAGCCGTTTTCCAAAACGTCCAGCCGGCCGAAAGACGGCGCGTGCACAATATGACCTTTAATAACCTGAACACTCATTCGCTTTTTCCTTTTCAAGACATAAAAAAATGCCCGACCGCCGCCGCGGCAGCGCTTCGAACACTCATAGCAGAACACGGACTTTGTTCAGTAGAAACTTCCCCCACAACGCGGCGGAATTATATGAGCCGTTTTTGATTTTATAAGGGCGGATTGTTCAAATGTCAAGACAGCGCTTTTGCCGCGACGGCGTCGACAAAAGCGCAGGGGCCGAAATAATCTTCTTCGGTTTCCGTAACGGCGGCGGTTTCAAAAGCGGATAAAATGTCCTTCATATATTCCGGGCGGAAAAAATGGCGTGTCAGATCGTCGGAAAAAATATCTTCGCCGATTTGTTCTCCGATACCGTAAAAGCGGTCTTTAACGGACTTACACCGGATAAAAAACAATCCGCCCGGCCGCAAAGCCCGATATATTTTGCCGATGATCCGCCGCGTCTGCAAATCGCCGAAATAATGCAGGGACAAACACGCGAAAACGGCGTCATACTTTTCAACGCCCAATTCGGTGACTGCAATATCCGCGCACACCGTCGTTATTTTCGGGTGGCGCAGACGATCGACCGTTTCCAGCGCTTCGTCCGAAATATCCATTGCCGTGACATTCAGACCGTTCGCGGCAAAAAACAAACTGTTGCGCCCTTTGCCGCACCCCAGATCCAAAACGTCGTGCAGATCTTTTATTTTGATCAGCTTCAAAGCCTTTTGCGCGAACGGCGAAGGCGTAAAATCCTCCTGCCAGGCGGCCCAGTTAGCGTTCCAGAACTGCTTATCCTGCATATTTTTTCCTTTTAATCATGGCGGTAATTTCCGGTTCGACCAATACCGCCCCGCAAATAATCAAAGCGCCGACCGTCTGCGAAAACGTAATACCTTCGCCCAGCCAGACAAAAGCGATCAGAGCCGTGCAGAACGGCGTAAAGTATTCGGACAGACTCAGCAGCGCCAAAGAAATATAGTTTTGCGCCGCGTTCCAGGCATAAAAAGCCACCGCCGCCGGAAAAGCCGCGAAGTACCCGACCAAAGCCCAGGCATACGGCGATTTCGGCCAGATCATCGCTTCATAATCCGCGATGTCGATCACCAGCAACCATAACGCCCCGAACAGCATCGTCCACGCCGTGAATTTATACGCTCCGACCCGCATGATCACGGGACGACCCAAAACGGAATACAACGACCAACACAAAGACGAACACAGAATCAAAAAATCCCCGAACTGATAGGATTCCAAAAAGAACCCGTCAAACGTCAGAACTTTTAAAACCATCAGACACCCGCCGAACCCGAACAGCAGCCCGGCGGCCTGCCACGCGGAAAATCGCCGCGTCAGACACAGGTTTAAAATAAAAATCAACAACGGCGATAAAGCTTCGATCATCGACGAATTAACCGATGAAATCGTCTTTTGCGCCGTAAATAAAAAGATCGCCATCAGCGCCGTTCCCAACAGCCCCAGCAAAGCCAGACAAATACCGTCCTTAACCGAAAAGCGAAACAGCCCGCGCAGCTTTAAAAACGGCCCGAACGCCAACATCAGCACACCGCCCAGACCGAAACGCAACATACCCAGCGTAACCGGATCAATCATATGATTTGAAATCAGCGTCCGCCCGACCGGAAAAGAACTGGCCCATAAAACCATACTCAACCCTGCCCAAAAAACGCCTTTAAATTTATCGTCTTTCATTATAAATTCTTTCATCAGCCAAAACGCGGCGCAGTATAACGCCGGACACAGGAAAAAACAAACGGAGAAAACATGGAAACGCTCGCTTTGCCACATACCGTCAAAATTTACGAATGCGACCGCAAAAAACAACTGCGCCTGCACTGTTTATTCAACCTGTTTCAGGACGCCGCGGACATGCACGCGGACGCGCTGGGCGTCGGATACGAATACTGCCTGTCCCACGGGATCGGCTGGGTCGGCGCGAATTATCATTTAAAGATCAACCGCCTGCCGTTATGGCAGGAAAAAATCGTTTTAACGACATGGGCGTCGGGGAAAACGGCCGTCAGCGGTATCCGCGATTTTAAGGCGGAAACCGAAAACGGCGAACTTTTGTTTTTCGCGTCCAGCCAATGGGCTTTGATCAGCCTGGAAACGCTGCGCCCCGTTGCCGTCGCTAAAAATCTGCCCGGCTATACGCTGCATAACGAACGCATGATCGACACGGTTTTCCCGGCCATTCCCCTACCCGAAAACGAAGATTCCGCAGCGCCGTTCGCCGTACGTTACGACGATATCGACATCAACGACCACGTCAACAACGCCGTTTATCCCTTATGGGCGGCGGAAAGTGTTTCCCATGATTTCAGAAAAGCGCACGAGATTGCCGAAATGGAAATTGCCTTTAAAAAACCGGCCGTGTTTGACGATGATATTACAGTGTTTACACAGACGGACGGCTTAACGACAACGCACAGAATAGCCTCTCCGGACAAGAGCAAAGACTTCTCACGCGTGCGGATTCACTGGAAAAAAGAAGAATAAAACACCTTAAGCGTTCCTTAAGTTCACCGTGTTGAACTGAAATCATCACGAAGGCACAATAACTTGATTTAAGGAGAAACAAAATGAAAAAATTTGCAGCCGTAACCTCTTTGGCATTAATTTTCGGTTTATCCGGCAACGCTTTGGCGCAGCAGCCCCGCGGCGGCTTTCAGGGCCCCGGCCTGCCCGTCATGACGGTTGCGGAAGCTTTAAAGGTTTCAGACGACACCCCCGTCAAACTGGCCGGGAAAATCGAAAAAAGCCTGGGCAATGAAAAATACCTTTTCAAAGACGCAACCGGAACAATCACGATTGAAATCGACGACGATGACTGGAGAGGCGTCACCGCCACTCCCGACAGCGAACTGATTATCGAAGGCGAAGTCGATAAAGACATGTTCAGAGATACGGAAATCGACGTTGACGTCGTAACACTGAAAAAATAAATGCGTATATTACTGATTGAGGACGACAGCCTGATCGGCGACGGCATTAAAAACGGCCTGGAAAAACTGGGCTTTACCGTCGACTGGTTTTCCGACGGCAACGACGGGCACGAAGCCCTGCTGCAAACCGAATACGATGCGGTCGTCCTCGATCTGGGTCTGCCGGGCCGCGACGGACTTTCGATTTTAAAGGACTGGCGCGCCCGCGGATATATGACGCCGGTTTTGATTTTAACCGCCCGCGGCGACGTGGACGAAAGGATCACCGGACTGAATAACGGCGCGGACGATTACCTCGGCAAACCTTTTTCACTCAAAGAAGTCCAAGCCCGCCTGAACGCTCTGATCCGCCGCTGCAGCGGCGTCAGCGCGCCCGAAATCAGGTACCGGGAAATCACTTTCAACCCGCAGACCCGCAAAACGTTTCTTAACGGCCGGGAAATCACTTTATCCCCCAGAGAAACGGCGCTTTTGGAACTTTTGCTGTTCAACCGCAACAAAGTCCTGTCCCGCGAATCCATCGAAAACAAAATTTATTCCTGGGACGATGACGTTTCCAGCAACGCCGTAGAAGTTCATATTCATCATCTGCGCAAAAAGCTCGGCAAAGATATTGTCAAAACGATCAATAAAATCGGCTATATCATAGAGGATTGAACGATATGAAAAAACTCAATCTGCGTTTCAGGCTGATTATCTTTTCCGCGCTGATTTCGCTGACCGTTTTTACGGCGGCGGGCGTTTTGTCCTGGAAAGAATGCCGCGAAAAAGTTGACGAATTTTTCGATACTTACCAGATCGCCCTGGCACGCCAGCTGTCAACGGCGGACTGGACTCATATCGTTCCGGAAATACAAACAATCAGCGACAAACTGATCGAGGACATTCCCAATGCGGAAAATGAAGAAGAATCAATCGGTTTTGCCGTTTTCAACAATGCCGGCAAACGTATTCTTCATGACGGGGAAAAAGGACGGGATTTTCCTCCGTTCGGCAAAACGGGCAGCTTTGGAACCGAACGGATCGACGACGAAGACTGGCGTGTCATCAGACTGATGTCGACGGATAAACAATATATTGTCGCCGTCGGCCAGGAATTGGATTTCCGCAACGACATTGTCGAAGAAATGTTTGAAGAATTCATGGCGCCCTGGGGAATCGGATTGGCAGTCCTGCTGGCGGCGATTATTCTGATGCTGACAAAAGAATTTTCTTCTTTAAACCGCCTTGCGGCACAGCTGAAAACCCGCGCTGCCGATGATCTGTCTCCGATAGACGAAACGAATATCCCGGCGGAAGTCACTCCCTTAACCCGCGAAGTCAATCTGCTTTTCGGCAGAATCGAAAACATGCTGCAAAGAGAACGCAATTTTATCGCCGATTCCGCCCATGAACTGCGCAGCCCTCTGACCGCTTTAAAAGTCCAGCTGGAAGTCGCGCAAATGTCCGCGGACAATCCCGCGGCAATCAAAGAATCACTGCATAAACTGGAACAAGGCATTGACCGTTCGACACACCTGGTCGAACAGCTGCTGGCTTTTTCCCGGATTGAAACCGGTCTTAACGCTTTGCCCCGCGATAACGTCCTTTTGGACTGGCGCCAAATCGCCGCTCAGATCAAAGACGAATGCGCTCCGACAGCCGCCGCAAAACAAATAACGGTTTGCGAAGAAATCTCAGGCCCGCCTCCGTTTCAAAACGGCAATCCGGTCTGGGCCGCTTTGATGTTGCGCAATCTGGTTGACAACGCCGTCAAATACAGTCCGGCCGGCGCAAACGTCACCATTACGATAAAAGACGGCGAAATCAGCGTCTGCAACTCTGATACAACCGTTGATCCCGAACAGTTAAAACATTTGGGACAAAGATTTTACCGCCCTGCCGGCCAAAAGATTGACGGCAGCGGACTGGGACTGTCCATTGTCGCGAAAATCGCTTCGGTTTACCACTGCCGGACGGACTGCGCCAACACGCGGGACGGATTTTGCGTAACGATCCGTCCGCAAACAAAATAAATTAAAAACCGAAAATATTTCCGGCAGATTTTTTTAACATTGCCGACCTGTTTTTATTAAAAAAAAATAATATATTTTCTCTTTTTAATAGTTTTTTTGAACAAAAAAACAAACCGCATTTTTCTTCATTTCGCATACGCGAATATAAAACATACCGACATCAGAATATATCTGTTCGGCTAAAACAGAAAAATATAATCATTCATAAGTTCTATGTCCTTTTTTCAGCGGTTTTCGCAAGTTAAAAACAAGAAAACGAAAAACAGCATAACCGATTGAAAAAAAATAAATAATTTATCAATAAAAAGCACTTTTCAAAAAACAACCTCTTTTTTACCGGACAATTAATAATGACTTGTCTTTTTATGAAAAATAAAGTACATTTTTTTGCCATAAACAGATTGTAAAGGAAACGATCGTTTTATACAACTGTTTATTTAAAATGCTTTTGCTGGTTTATTCATATAAATCAATGGGATAGAAAAAGGAAATTATAGTGATCAATCAATTGCATAATGCCGTCACAATAATTCCTTATCGGCTGCGGAAAACGGAAAAAATTAACTGTTATGAACGGGAAGCTCCGGTTATGTCCAGGGTTGCAGATCTAAAGGCCGGGGAAAACATTAAAAGTGTATTTTTCAGTATCTTCCCGTTCGCTTTGTTTTGGAGACGCTCATGATACCGTTTCTTGATTTGGCAAAAGTAAACAATCGTTTCCGTTTGGGAATTGATACCCGTTTTGCCCGTATTTTGGACAAGGGGAATTATCTGCAGGGCGAACAAAACGAATTGTTTTGCGAACATTTTGCTCAATTTTGCGGCACAAAGTTTGCTGTCGGCGTTGCGAACGGGCTGGACGCGCTGAACCTGATCATTCGGGCGCACGGCTATGGCGCGGGCGATGAAATCATCGTTCCGGCGAACACCTATATTGCGACGATATTGGCGATTTCCGAAAACGGCTGCACACCTGTTTTGGTTGAACCGGACATCAACACTTACAACATCGACCCCGATAAAATTGAAGCGGCGATCACGCCGAAGACAAAAGCGATTATGGTCGTTCATCTGTACGGCCAGGCCGTTCAGATGCAAAAGGTTTGGGAAATCGCCAAAAAATACGGTTTGAAAGTATTTGAAGACTGCGCGCAGGCGCACGGGGCGTTTTATCAGAACAAACGCGTCGGCAATTTGTCGGACGCGGGGGCGTTTTCGTTTTATCCGGGTAAAAATCTCGGCTGCATGGGCGACGGCGGCGCAGTCGTGACAAACGATGAAAACGTGTATAAAAAAGTCAAAGCTTTGGCGAATTACGGCTCGGACAGAAAATATCACCACATTTACAAAGGCACGAACAGCCGTTTAGACGAACTGCAGGCGGCGGTGCTGGACGTCAAACTGCCGCATTTGGACGCGGACAACGCGCGCCGCCGCGAAATCGCGTCGTATTACAGAAAAAATATTACCAATCCGCTGATTATCCTGCCGCAAACTTATGATGAAAAAGCCGCAGTGTGGCATGTTTTTGTCGTACGCACACGGGAACGTGAGCGTTTTCAGCAGTACCTGACCGACAAAGGCGTACAGACGATCATTCATTACCCGACTCCGCCGCATAAACAAGAAGCCTATGCCGAATGGAACGACCGGTCTTACCCGATCAGCGAAGAAATTCACCGGACAATTATTTCTTTGCCGATATCCCCCGTCATGACCGGCGCGGAAATAAAAGAAATCGTAAGGATTGTCAATGAATACAGATAACCCATACCGATCCGGCAAACCAATAATGAACATATTTAATCTGTTTCGTTCAAAAAACGTCAGACGTTACGGTCATATCCAGTCTTTGGGATATAACTGTGAACCGTCGTTTCAGTTTTTCCAGCAGTACAGATTTGTGGAATCCGGCCTTTTTTCCTGGACGAACAATACAAATATCTCCACTTTAACCCGGGCTTTAAAAGATTTTGACAGGATCGGCACAGGCGAATGGGAAGCCGTTCCCCCGATGTGGAAAGACCTGAATTCGTCCGTATTTTTTCACGGCCGCACTCAAATGACAGATACGACAGACATTGAAACTTTGAACGCGGACAAAGCCGATTTAACAACCAGAACGGCTTATTTAAAAGAAAAGTTTAAAACCATAGGCCGGGACGGCAAAAAAAATCTCTATATTTACAAATATTCAATTCATGACGAAACCGATGAAAACGTTTTTTGCCGGCAGGTAACGGAACTGTATGAAACGCTTAAACAGCAAATTAAAAATGAATTTGATTTGTTGATTGTGCTGCAGAAATCAACTTTTGCGGAATTGACGGAAAGTAAATTTGCGAACGGACATATTTTTATCCGGCGGGTCGATTTTTTTACGCCCGAAAACAAAGTAACGGACAAGAAAAACGACAGAAAAGCCTGGAAAAAAATTTTTAAAGAATTCGCGCCGGCATTCAAACTCAAAAAAACAAAAAAATATAAGTTCGAGGAAGATTAAACATGGATCTGGTTTCCGTAACGATATCCGCTTACAACCATGAACGATACATCGAAGAATGTATCCGCTCCATTATCGCGCAGACTTATGAAAACATCGAATTGCTGGTCATTGACGACGGGTCAACAGACAGGACTTTTGAGATTTTGCAATCTCTGAAACCCGAATGTGAAAAACGGTTTGTCAGGGTCGTTTTTGAAACGCAAAAAAATCAAGGAACAAAAATCACCGGCAATAAATTGATAGATATGGCGCGGGGAAAATATATTTTCACGATAGCGTCTGACGACGTTGCAAAACCGCATGCGATAGAAACGCTTTGCACTTTTTTGATGAAGAATCCGGATTATGTTCTGGCTGTCGGAGACAACGAAATCATAGATGCGGATTCAAAACGTGTTTATTGGGGAAAAAACAGAGAAATCGTACTCGAAAATCAGGCCGTCTATAAAACATTTGGAGACGAATTGCATATCAATCCCGATGATAACAGACATCCGCAGTTCGGTTCTTACGCGGACTTGTTAAAAGGGAATTACATTCCGAACGGATATTTATATTCAAGGCAAGCGATGCTTGACGCCGGTAAATTTGATGAAAGCATTTTTTTGGAAGATTGGTATATGCATCTTCAGCTGACCAAGATCGGCAAATATAAATATATTCCCGAAATTTTGTTTTCTTATCGCTGGCACGGAAACAATACAGTTTCCAATCCCGAATTTAAAGCCAAAACATTAGAAATTTATCATCAAATTTACAAGCATGAAAAAGAATATTGCTTTACTCACGGATATAAAAAGCAGTGGAAGCGGCAGTGGTGCAAACGTTTCGGTTGGCGCGCCAAATGGAAAAAAGTACGTAATTTTATCCGGGGAAAAAAATGAGTATTTTCATCCATTCTTTGTCAGATGTTCAATCTGAAAATATTGGGGACAGCACTAAGATCTGGCAATATTGCGTCGTTTTGCCAAATGCGCGGATAGGTTCGGGCTGTAATATTTGTTCGCATTGTTTTATAGAAAATGACGTTTTGATCGGCAACAACGTAACGGTCAAATGCGGCGTTCAGTTGTGGAACGGCATTACATTGGAAGACAACGTTTTTATCGGATCAAACGTCACTTTTTGCAATGACAGATATCCCCGTTCCGGTAACAGTCACTTTCTGTTAGAAAGGACTTTGATAAAAAAAGGGGCGTCGATCGGCGCGAACGCGACCATTCTTCCCGGATTAACAATCGGGGAAAATTCAATTATCGGCGCCGGATCCGTTGTTACGAAAAACGTTCCTGCCGATGCGGTTGTCATAGGCAATACAATTCAATTTTCTCAAAAGAAAACTGCCCCCAAAGTCTCTTTAATGTCCTTAGACGTTCATGGCGATGATCGCGGTTCATTGATTGCATTGGAAAACGGGAAAAATCTGCCGTTTAACGTCAAACGCGTTTATTATATCTTTGACACAAAAACAGGTGTGTCTCGAGGCAAACACGCTCATCGGGATTTAAAGCAGCTTTTGATCGCCGTTTCCGGCGGCGTAAAAATCAAATGCGAGTACAAAAATAAAACAGAAGAATTTTTACTGGATCATCCGGCAAAGGGACTGTTTATTGAAGGTCTTGTCTGGCGGGAAATGCACGACTTTTCATCAGATTGCGTATTGCTGGTTCTGGCGTCTGATTATTACAGCGAAGCTGATTACATACGGGATTATCAAACTTTTCTAAACGAGGAACTTCATGATTAAAAATACGCATGATTTCAAACCGATCGAAGGAAAGTACGTTAATCTGCGCGAAGTAACCATTGACGACGCGGCTTTTATCTTGCAGCTGCGCACTACAGGTAAAGCGGTAAAATTTCTTCATAAAACAGAAAATAATTTACAAAAGCAAATTGATTATATCAAACGATATCTGACTTTGGACAATGAATACTATTTTATCATAGAACGCAAAGACGGAACGCCTTTGGGGACAGTTTCCATATATAATATTCATGAAGATGAATTTACCAGCGGTCGTTGGTGTATGGTTGAACATTCTTTACCGGAAGAAGTTCTGGAAAGCTCTATTCTCGGATGGAACTACGCTTTTAACGTTCTGAATTTGCGTAAAGATTACTATGACGTCCGAAAAAACAATAAAAAAGTACTGCGCTACCATGAAATATGGGGAACTCGTTATATCAAAGAAGGTAAAGAAGATATCTTTTTTGAAATGACGCGTGACATGTTTAATCAAAACAAACAGCGGTTTTTAGACCTTTTATAAAAAAAAGGAGAAAAAAATGAAACAAATTCAATTGTTTGTTCCTACTTTCAGAACAGAAGAATGTTTAGAAGAAATTCGAGAATGCTTAGAAAAAGGATGGACCGGATTAGGTTTTAAAACCATTCAGTTGGAAGAAAAATGGAAAGAATATACTGGTTTGCCCCATGCTCATTATTTAAATTCCGCAACTGTCGGATTAGACTTGGCTGTTAATGTTTTAAAAGAACAAAACGGTTGGCAGGACGGTGACGAAATCATATCGACACCAATGACATTCGTTTCGACGAATCATGCTATTTTATATAACAAGATGAAAGTCGTTTTTGCAGATGTTGACGAATACCTGTGTTTAGACCCGAAATCCGTTGAAGAACGAATTACCGCCAAAACAAAGGCCGTTATGTTCGTTGGTTTAGGCGGAAATACCAGACGCTACGCCGATATTGCAAAAATTTGTAAAGAACGGGGTTTAAAACTAATTTTGGATGCGGCTCATATGGCGGGAACACGCTATACGGACGGTTCTTTGCCCGGAACAGATGCCGATGTTATTATATATTCATATCAGGCTGTTAAAAATTGTCCGACAGGCGATAGCGGTATGATCTGTTTTAAAGACGCCGAAAATGATGAAATTGTGCGTAAAAAATCATGGCTGGGTATTAACAAAGATACTTTTGCTCGATCTGCCGGCGGCGGTGCATATAAATGGAAATACGATGTTGAATATATCGGACATAAAGATCACGGTAATTCTATAATGGCTTCAATCGGTTTGGTTTCATTAAAATATTTGGACAGAGATAATGCTTATCGCCGCACGATGGCTGGTTGGTATGATGCAGCCTTTGAAAACTGCAACAAAGTTCGTTCTATTCCGTGCGCTCCAAATTGTGAATCCTCACGTCATTTATATCAGATTTTAGTTGAAAACAGAGACGAATTATTGCTTTCTTTGAATGAAGTCGGCATTTTCCCTGGCGTTCATTATCGTGATAACACTGAATACAAAATGTACGCTTATGCCAAAGGAACCTGTCCGAATTCTTTGCACGCTTCCGAACATACTTTGTCGTTACCCCTGCATATGCGTTTAACACATGACGATGTGACATATGTCGCTGAAATGGTTAAAAAATACGCAAAATGAGAGGGCTTGATGTTTGCGTCTGAAAACCCGAAACAATATGATGCGGTTATTTCGTCGGGACAAGCTTGCCCGACTGCAGCAATGTTGGTTTTGAAGTTAAGAAAAAAAGCCGGACCTTTTGATTGGTTATGGGGTGACGGCGGTATTCAAAAAAGAATCAATTTTATTCCGGCGGATTTTAGATTTTTTAATCCCCGATACCGATTGAATCATAAATTGACAGGTTGAAAATGAAAACTTTACAAAAGCCGGAAACATTACAAGGAAAATTTGTCAATCTTCGTTTGGCTACACAACAAGATGCCGAATTTATGTTGGCTTTAAGAAATAATCCCAAAAAAGCAAAATGTTTTTGTCACGCCGTGTTGAACGATATTGAACGACAAAAAACGTTTATCCGTAAAAGCACGGAAAGCGAATCTGAATATCTACTTATTATTGAAAACAAAAATCATGAACCGATCGGTATGACATCAATTTATAACATTGAAGGAACTTCTTATACGGGAGGTCGTTGGGCAATGCAGGACGGCAGTTCTGCAGAAGAAATGCTGGAAGCCCCCTTGTTGGGTGACGGATACGCATTCAATGTTTTGGGAATGGAAATAAAGAAGTGTGATGTTTTGAAAACAAATAAAAAAGTCATTCGATGGCATAAAATTACAGGACACGAAGTTGTCGGTGAAGATGAAAATGAAATATATTTTATTTTGAAAAAAGATATTTTTAATTCACAAAAAGAAAAATTTTTCAATTGGGTAAGGGGTGAATAAAAATGAACAAACCTCGCGTTTATGTAAATTGCTGCACGTATAATCAAGTAAATTATATTCGAGATGCCTTGGAAGGTTTCGTCATGCAAAAAACGAACTTTCCTTTTGAAGTTCATGTGAATGATGACGCTTCAACCGATGGGACTCAGGAAATTATTAAGGAATATGCCCAAAAATATCCCGACATTATTAAACCATTATTACGAACAGTAAATACAAACGCTCAGGAAAATTATTCCGATAGCTGGAAAGCCGTCGATTGTGAATATTTTGCGAATTGTGAAGGAGATGATTATTGGACTGATCCGAATAAACTGCAAATGCAGGTTGATTTTTTAGATTCCCATCCTGATTTTGCAGGCTGTTTCCATCAACATAAAACTGTTTTTTCAGATGGCTCTCATGCGGATATAGTAAAATGTCCTGAAATACCCGGGAATCCTGATGTTATTACCTTAAAAGATCTGCTGGAACAAGAAAACTTTATTTCAAATGCCAGTATTATGTATCGCTGGCGATTTAACAGGACGGACGATAAAATAGAGGACTGGTGGCCGAAACGTAATATAGATCCGGGTGATTGGTTTATGCACCTGTCACATTTGCAGAAAGGAAATTTCGGATTTATAAAAAAAGAAATGTCCGTATGGCGTGTTCAAAAAAACGGTATTTGGTTCGGTCGGCTGCTTTGTGATCCTTTTTCAACAAACCGTTTTTGGTTGCACAGAGGAGAAACATTTTTGGCTTTTCTAGATGAATGTCAGGAACGTTTCGGCATGGAAATTGATAATAAAAGAGCAGAAATTATTCATAATATTGTTTTGGCCTCTATTTATTTCGGGAAATACGACGTAATTGAAAGATTGATAAGAAATAGAGGATCTTATTATGACTGGTCAAATCGTCCTTATGATCAAGAAGATTTGTCTTCAATCGAAGAAGGACTTACATATCAAATTTTGAACAACCCAAAACTGATAAAAAAAGTATTAAAGGGAGGAAGCATTGTATATAGAATTCTTTCAATTATTACTTTTGGAAAAAAATGCAAAAAAAACAAGAAGAAATATAATCTTCTGAAAAATATGCTAAAAAAAATATGATCTTTTAAAGAGAGTTATTTTAAATGTTATTTTCATCAAAACAACGCTTTATTATAACAGGAGCTTCTTCCGGAATAGGAAAAGAAATCGCTTTGTTTCTAAATCGACTGGGAGCAACGGTTATCGGTATCGGACGGGATACAGGGCGGTTGAACGAAATGAAATCAAATGCCTTCCGTCCGGAAAATGTTTTTGTTGAGCAGAAAGATTTAACGGCGAATATTGAAGACTTATCCTCTTATGTTAAAAAGTTGAAAGAAAAATATGGTAAATTCAGCGGAATGGTTTACTGCGCGGGCGTTGTTCCAATTCAGCCTTTGGCAATAACAGATATAAACACCGTACAAAACACACTGAATATTAATTATTTGGCTCCAATTTTTTTGGCTAAGGGAATGGCCGATAAACGAAACAATATCGGTGCGGGTACTTCGATGGTTTTCTTGTCGTCTGCCGCAGCTTATATTTCAGATAAAGGGCACTTAGCCTATGCCGGCAGCAAAGCGGCTTTATGTGCGGCCGTTAAATCTATGGCTAAGGAGTATGCAAAAAATAAAATTCGGATGAACTGTATTCTGCCTTCTAATATTCGCACATCGAAATCTCCGCAGGAATATATTGATTCGCAGATACAACAATATCCGATGGGTTTCGGTGAACCGATCGATGTGGCAGAGCTGGCGGCATTTTTACTTTCTAAAGAAGCTTCTTGGATAACAGGACAAAATTACGTTCTGGATTGTTGCAGTTTTTAATGGGTGACCGTCATGACAACGACTTGTTTTGAAAATATTCAAATAAAAGGAATAAAAACTGTTATTCCGGAACACTGTGTCAATATTGATGACGAACTGGAATATTTTGACGATAATCCAAAAAAATTGGCGCGCGCAAAAAAAATGATCGGATACGGGAAACGGTATATTGCCGATCAAAACACAACCGTTACGGATATGGCGACAGACGCTGCTGTTAAGTTATTACAGGAAATGGGAATTTCTCCCGATGAAATAGATTTACTGATTTTCGTTAATCAAAATCCGGATTATCCGCGTCCCAGCGATGCCTGTATCGTTCACGGTTTGTTGGAACTGAACAAAAGCTGTACCTGTTTAAGCATCAATCTGGGCTGTTCCGGATATGTACATGCTTTGATGTGTGCATCGGGATTAATGTCGTCCGGAGCTTTTAAAACGGCTTTGTTGTTGACCGGAGATAATCCCGCTCATGACATACGGGTTCAAAACAGAAAAATAGCGCCTGTTTTCGGAGACGCCGTATCCGCGACAATTTTAAAATATGAGAAAGGAGCGCCCAAGTCATTTTTCGTCACCGGGACTGACGGAAAGAACTGGGACAAAATAATCCACCCGTTCGGCGGGCAACGTTTGCCGTACCAAAAAAAAGACTTTGATCTTTCCGTGGTAGACGGAAACGGCAACATTTGGACTGCGGATCAGGGATTGATGAAAGGAGAAGACGTTTTTAATTTCACAATGGAAGTCGCTCCCAAGTTATTGTCGGATACGATGAATGCCGCAGCTTGGACGATACAAGACGTTGATTTGTTTGCCATTCATCAGGCAAACAAACAAATTGTCGAAATGATCGTTGCGAAAGCGGGAATACCGTTTGAAAAAGCACCGACAGAAACCTTTTCAAGATATGCAAATAATTCGGTTAATTCAGTCGTGACGGTTTTATGTGATCAAGCTGTCGGAAAAACAATCGGAAACACGGTTCTTTGCACATTCGGGATCGGATTGTCATGGGGCGGAGCGGCGGTTGATTTATCAGAAATGTACAACGGAGGCATTTCAACTTACACCGTTCCGAAAAACGGAAAAACGCGATCGGAACAAATTATGAATTGGATAAACTACTTTAAAGGAGAAGAACATGACTAAAGAAGAATTTTTGGCGGAAATGCAAGATGTTTTGCAGACAGAAGAAGATTTGTCTTACGAAACGGTTTTGGAAGATTTGGATGAATGGGATTCTTTGTCCGTAATGGCAACGATGGCTTTTTTGGAAAAATCGTTCGGCGTCAAGACGACCATGAAAGATTATCATGAAGTCACAACAATCGGAGATATTGCGAAAAAGGCCGGATTATGATTAAAGCTTTGCATCATATAGGGATTGCTTCAAAAAACATTGATAAAGACATCGGCTTTTTTTCCTTATTCGGTTATATGCCCAACGGGGAAAAACGGATGGACGTGTCGTCGGAAATTCAGGTTCAATTTTTAAAAGCGGAAGGACAACCTGATTTGGAACTGGTGACTAATCTGAATAAGGAAGGGCCTGTCAGTCCTCATTTGCAGGCCAAGCGCAAAATTTTTCATTTTGCCTATATCAGTGATGATATTAATGCCGACGCAGAAAAAATGATCCGAGAAAACGGCGGAATGTTTTTAGTTCCGATCACTTATGTTGACGAAGACAATACCGATATTGCGGCATGGTGTTATCTGGCGTTTCGTAATTCGATGATCGTCGAATTGGTTCAATTAAAGGAGAAACAGTAGTGCCTACCTTCAATAACACGGATTTTTTTATTGTTACGGGGGCTTCTTCGGGAATCGGAGAAGCTGTCGCATTAACTTTGAACGCGAAAGGAGCGACGGTTGTTGGAATCGCTCGTAATGCGGCAGCTCTTGATACTGTTCGGAACAAAGCGGCTTTTCCCGAAAAGTTTTTTTGCGAACAAAAGGATTTGGCGCAAGATGTTGCGGCTTTGCCTGAATTCATGAACATGCTGAAAGACAAATACGGTAAATTCAAAGGTGTCGCCTGTTGCGCCGGCATAACGGAAACGCGTCCGTTGCGCGCATTAGATGTTGATGCGATGAAACAGCTGTTTGAGATTAATTATTTTGCCCCCGTCATGATGGCCAAAGGCTTTGCCGACAAACGCGTAAACATCGGTGCCGGTTCCAGCTTTGTTTCCATATCATCATGTGCTTACGACCGTCCGGCCAAAGCGATTATTTCTTATTCGGGATCAAAAGCGGCTTTGGTCGCCTCCATGGTGGCGATTGCCAAAGAATTTGCTCCGAAGGGTATTCGTTTTAATACGGTTTCACCGTCTGATATAGATACGCCCATGACACAAAGAATTCCTGAAATCATGGATAAAGTGCGTCAATTTTATCCGATGGGGTTTGGCGAACCGCAAGATGTCGCCAATGTTGTCGTATTTTTGTTGTCCGATAAGGCCAAATGGATTACCGGTCAGAATTATGTTGTTGACTGCGCCAGTCGTTAGGGAGTTTTTTTATGCCTAAATCCAAGTTCGAGCACGTCAAAATCACCGGCATTACCGCTGTCGTTCCGGAACATTTTATCAATATCGATGACGAAATCGAGTTCTTTAACAATGATCTTAAGTTGTTGGAACGTAATAAAAAAATTCTGGGATTGGGGACGCGTTATGTGGCCGATGAACGCACGACGAACGCGGATTTATGCGAAGCCGCCGCAAACGATTTATTTGAGCGTTTGAATATTGATAAAAATACGATTGACGCTTTGATCGTTGTTTCCGCCTCACATGATTATCATTATCCCGCGTCCGCATGCGTGTTGCACGGCAGATTGGGATTAAAAGAGGAATGCACTTGCTTTGATGTTTCCGGGTTGGCTTGTTCGGCTTACGTTCACGGATTAATGTTGGCTCATTCGATGATTTCGGCAAAAACCGCTTCGAAATGTTTGGTTTTGGCCGGCGATATTGTCAGCAGACATTCGGATCGGCGCAATCGCAATTCCAATATGTTGTTCGGCGATGCGGGGTCCGCGACGTTATTGGAATATACCGATGATGAAAACACGGCTTATTTTTATACGGGGACACGCGGAAAAGATTGGGATAAGCTGATTGCGCCCGCGGGCGGTTACGATTTGCCCGTGCGCGAAGATATTTCCTCTTTGGAAATCACAGATGCCACGGGTAATGTCTGGCATTTATGGGACGATATCATGAAGGGTATGGACGTTTTTAAGTTTACAACGGACGTCGGTCCCCGCGGTATTAACGAAATTTTGGAATATGCCGGCAAAAAAACGGAAGAGATTGATTATTTTGCGTTCCATCAGGCAAACAAACAGATTGTGCGAACTGTTGCCATGTATGCCAAACTGCCTAAGGAAAAATGGTCGACGGAAACGTTCACACAGTATGGCAATTGCAGTTCGGCTTCGGTGACGACCGACATTTGCAGACAGTTAAAGGATAATCCGGTCAACACATTATGTATGGCGACATTCGGTGTGGGATTGTCTTGGGGATTTTGCGTTGTTAATACGTCTAAAACTTATGTCGGGGGGATTCGTTTATATCAGACGCCTTCGGATAAAATGACGCGAGAAGAAAAAATCAAGTATTGGATTGATTTCTTTAAGGAAGGAAACAATGCTTAGAGGAAAAAATATTTTAATTACGGGAACGAATCGTGGAATCGGCAAAGCCATTTTAGAAAAATGCGTCGAGAACGGTGCTTCCGTATGGGCTCATGCGCGTCGGGAAACGCCCGATTTTATCAAGTTGGTTTCGGATTTGTCTGTAAAACATCAAATCGAAATTCGCCCCGTTTATTTTGATATGACGGACAAAGAAGCGGTAAAAAAAGCGATCATATCAATTCGATCTTCAAAATTGCCGGTGGACGCTTTGATAAACAATGCCGGCGTGATGCATAACGCTTCGTTTCAAATGTCCGCAGAAAAAGCTTTGAGAGATATTTTTGAAACGGACTTTTTTGCGCCGTTTTTCTTAACGCAAATGATTTCCAATTTGATGGTTCGTCAAGGACACGGCAGTATTGTGAACATAGCTTCCATGGCGGCATTGGACGGGAATCCCGGGAAAGCGATATATGGTTCGGCCAAGGCGGCTTTAATCGCGATGTCGCGCGTTATCGCCAATGAATTGGGGGCGCAAGGCATACGATCGAATTGTATTGCTCCCGGTGTGATTGAAACAGAAATCTTGCAAACGATGCCCGCTGACGAATTGGAAAAGACTAAAGATTTAACGCCGATGAAACGTTTTGGCACGCCGAAAGAAGTTGCGGACACGGCCGTTTTTTTAGCTTCGGACAGATCGTCCTTCATTAATGGCCAGGTGATTCGCATAGACGGAGGTTTATAATGGAAGATGTGACATTTGCTGAAAACATGCGTAAAAATATTCTGACGTCCGCTTTTAAAGCCGGTAATAACGGCGCGCATATTGCGCCGTCTTTATCATGTGTGGAAATACTGACGGCATTATATAACGGCATATTAAAATATAATAAATCCGATCCTTTTGACGAAGCGCGGGATCGTTTGATTTTAAGCAAAGGTCATGCCGGATTGGCTTTGTACGCCGCATTGTATGAAACCGGTTTGATTTCGCAGAAAGACTATGATTCTTTTGAAGAAAACGGAGGCGACTTTCCGGGACAACCGTCAAAAAACATTGAAAAAAGAATTGAATTTTCAGGCGGCAGTCTGGGTATGGGCTTGTCTTACGGCATCGGTTTGGCTTTGGCGGGAAGAAGGGTTTTCGTCATTTTAGGTGACGGAGAATGTAACGAAGGCAGCATTTGGGAAAGTGCCATGTTCGCCGGTCATCGGAAAATCCAAGATTTGACCGTCATTGTCGATCTGAACGGAATGCAGGCAGATGGGAAATCCGCTGACATTTTAACGTTTGATATAAAAAAAATGTGGGAAGCTTGCGGTTGGATTGTTGAAGAATGTAACGGACATGATGTGCAAGCGTTAAAAATCAAATTGTCGCAAGCACATAATCAACCGAAAGTCATTTTGGCGCATACGGTTAAAGGAAAAGGCGTTTCTTTTATGGAAAACGCCCGCGAATGGCATCACGGGAAATTAACACAAGCACAGCTAACGCAGGCGATTTCAGAAATAACGGAGGGTGGTTATGGAAATTAAACCTTCTTATTTGCGTACTTTATCCATGTTAGGGCAAAGAGGGGTTTTTGGAACAACCTTAACGCGATTGGCTGAACAAAACGAAAATATCGTCGCGTTAGCGGCGGATTTATGTAATACCTCCGGACTGGACAGATTCCAAAAGACTTTTCCGCAACGTTTTTATAATACCGGAATTGCCGAACAAAATATGATCGGAATTGCGGCCGGACTGGCTTCTTGCGGCAAAATACCGTTTGCGGCGACATTTTCAAACTTTGCGTCGTTACGTTCTTGTGAACAGGTTCGGCACTTTTTGGGATATATGCGCGAAAATGTGAAACTGGTCGGTTTTGGCGCCGGATTTTCATTTGGTATGTTCGGGACAACGCATTATGCATTGGAAGATATTGCGGCTCTTCGGGCGATCAATAATATGATCATTCTTTCTCCGGCCGACGGATTGGAAACGGAAAAGGCCGTGGAAGCGGCGGCAAAGATTTCCGCTCCCGTATACCTTCGTTTGTCGGGAACAATGAATAATCCGATCGTGTATCAAAAAGATTTCGATTTTGAAATCGGTAAAGCGATAACTTTGCGCGACGGTTCAGATGTTGTCATAATGGCGACGGGAAGTATGGTTCATAATGCGTTAAAAGCCGCTGAAAAGCTTGAAGAAAACGATATATCCGTTAAAGTGGTTGATATCCATACCATCAAGCCTTTAGACGTTCAGGCTGTTACAACCGCCTGTGATGCAAAATTGATTGTTTCCGTTGAGGAACATTCGACAATCGGGGGATTAGGCAGTGCGATTGAAGAAACGATGGCGTTAAAAAGCCAACGTCCCGCGCATTTAATAATCGGGACGAAGCCATTTTATCCGCATGCCGGAGAGTATGCTTATATGCATGACGTTCATGATCTTACGCCCGAAAAAATTGCTTTAAAAATAAAAAACACTTATGAGGAGATTTGTAAATGACAAACGAAGAAAAATACGCCAACGCATTTTGTCAGGCTTTTGATATAGAGCCTGAAACAGCCAAAAGCCTGACATTTCAAGCAATTGATGCATGGGATTCTGTCGGTCACATGGGGTTGGTCGCCCAAATTGAAGAGGCTTTCGACATTATGTTGGAACCCGACGACATCGTCGATTTAAACAGCTATGAAAAAGGGAAAGAAATCCTTGCAAAATACAATGTGGAATTTGCTTGAGTTTAAAGATAAAACAGCGGTTGTAACCGAAAACGAAGAAACATTTTCTTACGCGCAAATCGACGAAGCGGCAAAAGCTTTGGTTGCGCATATCCCTTCCCGTTGTTTGGTTTTCAACTTATGTTCCAATACAATCGGATCTTTGATCGGATATATCGCTTTTTTAAATCACGGTATTGTGCCGTTGATGTTGGATGAGCATATTGATTTAGAATTATTGAATAATTTTCTAAATCATTACAAACCCGATTATCTTTGGCTGCCTTCAGACAAAACCAAAGATTTCACAGGGGATATCATCTATTCTTCAAACGGCTACTCATTGCTTAAACGAACAGACGAGCACGTTTATCCGTTGTATGAAGAATTGGCTTTACTGCTGACGACTTCTGGGTCGACGGGATCACCCAAGTTTGTGCGCCAAAGCTATAAAAACATCAAAGCGAACACGTCATCTATCGTTGAATATTTAGCCTTGGATTCAACGGAACGCGCGATTACGACATTGCCGATGAACTACACTTACGGTTTATCGATTATCAATACGCATTTTGCGGTAGGAGCCACCATTATCCTTACTCGATCAACATTGATGCAGCGCGAGTTTTGGAATTTGTTTACGAAACAGAAAGCGACTTCTTTCGGCGGTGTGCCATATACTTACGAAATGTTGGACAAGCTAATGTTCTTTCGCAGAAAACTGCCTGATTTGCGGACAATGACCCAAGCCGGCGGTAAAATCCTGCCCGACTTGCATCAAAAATTCGCGGAATATGCTGAACGAGAAGGAAAAAAGTTCGTTGTCATGTACGGACAAGCGGAAGCAACCGCACGCATGGCATATTTGCCGGCGGATAAAGCTTTGGTGAAAAAGGGATCGATGGGCATCGCGATTCCGGGCGGCACGCTGACTTTGATTGACGACAAAGGAGAGCAAATCACGACACCTGACACGGTCGGGGAATTGCTCTATAAAGGCGATAACGTTACACTCGGCTATGCCGTTTGCGGAGAAGATTTGATTAAAGGCGACGAACGCGGCGGAATATTGCAAACAGGTGACATGGCTAAATTCGATGCTGACGGATATTTTTATATTGTCGGTCGCAAAAAGCGATTTTTAAAAATTTTCGGCAATCGCGTCAATCTTGATGAAACGGAACGGCTAATTAAAACGCATTATCCGGACTTTGATTGTGCTTGCGCAGGCAAAGACGACGCAATGAAAATTTTTATCACCGACGAAACAAAGTTAAAAGAAATTCAGTCTTTTGTAGCGGAAAAAACACATTTGAATTTTACGGCGTTTCACGTTGAATACTTGGCTGAAATTCCTAAAAACGATGCCGGTAAAACACTTTATGCGGAATTAGATGATAAATGATTTTAACGTATGGCAATATCGTAATAAGCGATGATGAAACAAAAACCGACGGTGTTTCGGTTTTGCGCATCGTCAAACCGACAAATGCCGAAACGGAGACGATATATCAGCGTCAAGGATTTTTTTTAGCCGACAGAACGGTTAAAACGGCTATCAGCCTTGCGAAATGCGAGACGGATCTGGATAAGTTTATCCGTTTGCCGATTATCGAAACGACACGATACAAAGAGGATATTCTGAAAATAGCGGTTGAATCTTTTGTTTATGATCGCCGTTTTCATATACTTCCCGATTGTTCGACAGATATTTCCGGAATGGTTTTAAAACAATGGGTAGATGAATTAGACGCGGTTTTTGTGGCTTTGTTTAAAGAATTGCCGATCGGATTTTTGGCTTTGAAAGAAACATCTGCGGATACACTGTTTGTACATTTGGCCGCCGTATCTGAAAAATACCGCATGACAGGAGCGGCAATGGCTTTATACGCCAACGCCTGTAAAGTTGCGAAACAACGCGGTTATAAAAAATTAGAAGGACGTATCAGTACGCAAAACACTGCCGTAATGAATGTTTATGCGGCTTTTGGAGCCGTTTTTTCCGAACCGCAGGATATCTTTATTAAAGAGGTAAGTCATGACGTTGAATGATTTGTTTCAATTGGCTCCTTATTCGCTTGGAGCTTCTCAAAAAGAACGGGCTTTGTCTGAAATCCTATCGGATTTGACACATTGGCATTACGCCAACTGTCCCGAATACGCTCGGATATTAAACGCTTTGTCTTTCGATGCGTCAAAAAATCATACCTGTGCAGAGCTTCCTTTTATTCCCGTCCGGTTGTTTAAAGAGTTTGAATTACGATCCGTTCCTCAAGAACAAATCACAAAGACACTGACTTCGTCAGGGACGTCCGGTCAAGCTGTGTCCAAGATTTTTTTAAGCGCGGATAACGTTCGAGCTCAAAGCAAAACACTCAATGAGATTATCTCTTCGTTTATCGGCAAACAGCGTTTGCCTTTATTGTTGCTGGACACGGAAATGATAAAAAAAGACCGGTCGATGTATTCCGCCAGAGGCGCCGGCATTATCGGTTTTTCGATTTTCGGGCGTAACAGCACTTACGCTTTGGACGCCGAAATGAATATTGATCTTGAGAAGGTTTCCTCTTTTTTTGAAGAACACAAAAACGAACCGATTTTAATGTTCGGCTACACGTATATGATTTGGCAGTTTGTTGTTCGCGCTTTGGAAGAAAAAAATATCTCATTCAATGCGCAAAACGCCGTTTTATTTCATATCGGCGGTTGGAAAAAATTAAAAGACCAAGCGGTTGACGCTTTGGAATTTAACCGCCGTGTGCAAGCAAGATTAGGAAATGTCAAAGTTTATAATTACTACGGAATGGCGGAACAACTTGGATCCGTTTTTGTCGAATGCGAACACGGGCATATGCACTGTTCCAATTATTCCGACGTAATTATTCGCCGTCCCAAAGATTTCAGTTCCGCCGATATCGGAGAAAAAGGGCTGATGGAATTATTATCCGTTTTGCCTACATCGTACCCCGGTCACGTTTTATTAACCGAAGATGAAGGTGAAATTTTAGGTATTGACAATTGTCCCTGCGGGCGTAAAGGAAAGTATTTCAAAATTCACGGGCGCATTAAAAGCGCTGAATTGAGAGGGTGCAGTGATACCTATGAAAAACGTTGATTATATTGTCGGAACGTCGGATATAAATCGGACTCCACTGCCTGTTTACAACGACAGCGTATGCGCTTTTATCGCGGAAATATCTGCGACACTGATGAAATCGCCTTTGATACGTGTTTTTCCCGATTTGTCGGCGTTGGCTTTTTGGGGACGTAAAGCCAACCTGCAAAAATTAAAATCCGATTTCGGTTCGACGGAAAGACGTTTGGGGCGCGGACTGTGTTTTCATATCGCACCGTCAAATATTCCCGTCAATTTTGCTTTTACATATGTATTCGGATTATTGGCCGGCAACGCAAACATTGTCCGTTTGCCGTCTAAAATTTTTCCGCAGGTTGACGCTTTGTGCGCAACAATAAAAGAAATATTGCAAAGATATCCGGAAATTGAAAAAAGAACGGCTTTTGTACGTTACCCCCGCAGTGACGAAATAACGGCAGAGTTTTGTAAAATCGCGGACGCGCGTATGATCTGGGGAGGAGACAAAACAATCGAAAACATTAAATCTCTGCCGGCCCTTCCCAGATGCGTTGATATTGCTTTTGCCGACCGGTACTCGATTGCGATGATTGATGCCGACGCCGTTTTAAATGCTGATGAAACGCAAATGAAACGTTTATCCGAGAACTTTTATAACGACACGTGGCTGATGGATCAGAATGCCTGTTCTTCCGCACAAACAATCTTGTGGCTGAACGACAGCAAGGCGGCTCGTGAAAAATTCTGGACGGCGGCAGAGCGTACAGCCCGAGAAAAATACACGCTGCAAGATGCTGTTGCGGTTGATAAATATACACTGTTTTGTACGGAAAGCATTTTAAACAATAATATGGAACGCTGCACGCATCATGATAATTTGCTGTATCGCGAAGAATTGAAAACATTAACGTCGGACATTGTCAATCACCGCGGCAAAGGCGGATATTTTTTCGAATACGCTTTAAAGGACGAAAAAGAATTATTCGCAGTCATTACAGAAAAATTTCAGACAATTACATATTTCGGCATTGATCCTGAAAAATTGTGCAGCGCTCTTATCGCTTCAAATACACGAGGAATTGATCGTATTGTTCCTATAGGAAAAGCTCTGAACATTGATGTGATTTGGGACGGGCATGATTTAATCAAAGAATTATCAAGGATCATAAATGTGGAAAGATAAAGAATCCGCAACCAGATTTTATAATTTGGATTTTTTAAGATTTCTGTTCGCGCTCGTCATTATAAATCATCACCTCTCCTGTTTGACGGGATTGTTTGTTGATTTTGTTCACGTGTCCCCGCTGATAGCTACAATGCGTTCATATGCCGCAAAAGGATACATGGGGGTTGAATTCTTTTTTATACTCAGTGGTGTCTGGTTGCAAAGAACTCTTAAAAGGTCGCCAAATAGTATAAATTCTTTTGTCTGGAAAAAGTTTATGCGCTTATGGCCTCTGTTATTTTTTTCCATCTTTTGTTTTTGGTGCGCTTCATTACTCGAATTGGTCGCATTTGAAAAATACAGTAATATATTAAATTTACTATTTTTACAAAACAGTGGATTGACGTTGGTTTTTGGCAATAATGCTTCGGCATGGTTTGTTTCTTCTCTGTTCTGGAGCTGTCTATTTTATTATATTTTACACTCTGTTCTTTCGGAGCGAGGATTTTTTCTGACGGTCTCTTTAATCGCTTATTTCGCTTTTGTTTTAATGGTTCATGGAAACAACGGATCCTTTAACGCTCATCTTAAACCGACATTTTACTCTTTGCTCAATTTTGGAATGTTGCGGGCTGTCTCAGAAATGGGGTTGGGATTGGGTGTGGGACATATGTATGATATTTTATCAAAACATTTTCTTTCCCCGATCAAAAAAGAAAAAATGATTTTTGGTATCATTGAAACAGTACTGTTTATCTTTGTTTTCAGGAATGTGGCTTTTCATTATTTTAAATATCAAAATGATCTGCTGATGACGCTGAGCATTGCAGCTCTGATTCTGGTATTTATGTTGAAAAAATCTTATCTGTCAAATTTTTTAGATCGCAAATTTTTTGGAAAATTAGGAGATATTTCTTACGCAACATATATAATGCAAGAAGTCTGTTTTATTTTTTTTAGAAAAGGAATTGAATTCTTTTATTCAGATTTGTCAAACTTGCCTGATATCGCAATGATGGGTATTTATATATTATGTATAATCATTACCGTAAGTGTCGGTATTATCTGTTATGCTTTTGTTGAAAAACCGATAAGGCTTTTTTTAGAAAAGATTGCAAAAGATACCCATTCTGTTTTTTAATAAAAACAATAGCATCACCGCCATTTAGGCGGTGATGCTATTTCATTACGGCATTACCGGAAATTTTATATCGTACGGAAAATTTTCTGTCGCCGTTATATCACGCAGTTGTTGGCGATAGTCTTTATAGGCTTGTTTCTTTTCTGTTGAAATCGGAAAATCTTCCAACATATATTTATCAGTCGCCTCCAATAAAGCATTTCTGTGTTTTCTGATATCAGCGGCTTTTTCCTCATCTGTTTTTTCCGGATAGTCTGCCAACTGCAACTGATCGTTATTATCAACAATCAACAATTTCCCTGCATTGTTTGCCTCTAAAGCCATTTGTGCATACAGAACAGGTTGTTCGTCAGAAATCTGTCGTAGTGTTTTCATTGATCAATCTCCCATTAATAACCGCAGGCATACCAACAGGTCGAGGAATAATTCGTTCCAGCCCAGACAATCCCTGCCGCGGTTTTTGATGTAATGGAAACAGCCTGCACTCCATAATTATTATATACAACAGGGGTACTCGTTACCGTATAATTTGTATTAGAAAAAGGCTTCGGCCAATTTAACATATTTGAATCGCCGGAAATTGAAAAGCCTTGTTCGATCCAACCGTCGGACCACAAACGATACCAAGAAGAACCGTTGACATAACTGATGATAACTGTAGCAGGACGATTTTCTGTCACATTAGAATACGTGTTTGCCCACATTGCCACACCGCGAACGGTTTTTGAAGCATATACACTTTTATCAGCTTTGTTTGCCAATGTATTTATCGCTTCTTGAGCCTTGTTTGTCGCGATTAAAGCTTTTTCCGTTGCTGTTTGGGCGGATTGTGCGGCATTATTTGCTTGTTCTGCCGACGATTGAGCATACTCGGCGGCATTGGAAACAGCAGATCTGATGCTAGGCAGTAAATCCGAAGCGGCCGTTTCGTCAAACAGATCCACCGTCACGGCTCTGTCGGCTTGTTCCTTCAACTGCTGTATTTGCATTGTTAAAGCATCAAAGTTTTTCTCCAAAGTTTCTGCTGCCAGTATTTCGTTTTCCTGATAATCGGTTTCTTGAATAAAAGGCAATTCCCGAATAATCACAATCTGAGCGTCCATCACCGGAGCCGTTTCAAAAATCAGATTGCCGTTTTGAACCGTCCAATCCGTTCTTTCTGTCTGAATGTCATTTAAAAGCTGATACACCTTTAAATGAGAAATGTCTAAATAAGGAAAAGGAATGGCAAAGCTTGTGGCAATTCCGTTTCCGATATAAGACATTTTATTTATTGTTGTGCTTACCGTCATTATTTTTTCCCATAAAAAAAGCAGGCATCATATCCTGCTTAGACAATAAGTGTATTTTCAGCATATCACATATTGTTATTATTTTTGCTAAAATGTCAAGGAATTTTTTTCTTCTTCTAAACGTTTTCATAATAAGCGGCTTTCATGTTTCTTATGATTCAAACGTGTATTTCAGAGTTAATTTAGCGGTGATTGATTTTCTCTTTTTTATTCCCAAAAAACAACTCCCCAAAAGCCCCTCTGTTATACATCTCGTGATGTATTTTAATTCAAGGGCATTTAAAGTTCCCAATGCGCCAACGGCCCTTTCAAATGTCCTGTAGATTTCTGTAGAAAGCGCAAACTTTATAGGAAAATTGTAAGGGCTCGAAAAATATGTGAAAAATCTGCCTAAATGTGTTTCCTTTTTAAAGAAGCCTCCTTTTCAGAAAGTCTTTTAAAGCTAAATGCCGTTCGTACCTACACATACAGATGGCTTAAATCCAGATCTGTTTTTCATCAGGAGAAAGACAGGTATTTCAAGAAACGTACAGAATGGCATAATTAAGAATAACCGCGATTGTACAATGTCATGACAATCGCCTGTGCGAACGAACATCGTTAGCAGCTTTATTAGTACCACTAACATTTCCCCGATCATAAAAAAGCCAAGTTCGTTTTTTCAACGACTTGGCTTTCAAAGTGGCTGGGGAACCTGGAGGTATGATTTTGATTTTTTGATGACGTTAAATGACGGATTTTTGCGGTTTTTATCAAGTCTTGAGCTCCTTTTCATAAAAAAATGTTAGCAGTTTTGTTAGCATATTTATCACGTTAAATCATACCCTTAATCTTGTAAACAGAGAAAAGGGATAAATATAAAAATCCTTAAAGATAATTATAATTGACTAACATAAAAAGCCGGAATAGCCTGTAAAGAAAACGGGAGACGCCATGACAGCTGATTTTGATGATGTTGATACCGATTTTGATTTTGTAAAAAAGAAACGCAACAGCAAACAAAAACGAAAAACGTACGGCGTTCCGAAAATCGATTTCACGAACGATAAAGTGACCGACATTTTAAAGTGGCGCATTATTGTCGAACAAATAAACCGTTACAAAACGATATTGGGCGTTTCTGCGGACGTCCTGGCCAAAGAGGCGAAACTGTCCAAGCCGACGGTTTTAAAGCTGTTGCACGGGGATACGACCGTTCAGGTCGGCAACGTTTTAAAAGTACTGAACGCCCTTGAACACAGACGAAAAAACTGGTTTAAATCGGCAGAGGAATAAACAAAACAGGCGGAACCTTAATGCCCCGCCTGCGTATTTCAGGTAAAACGACCCAGAAGTTAATCAAACCGGTATGGTCTTGATAATCCTTCTTGAACTTGCCTTCGTAGCTTAGCAATCTCGAAATCATTCCCGATCGTATGCCGATATAAAAACAGGTTTAAAGTCGATATTAAACAGGAGTGTTTTTATCAGTTTGCTTAAACATCTTTTTTTTAAAACTGTTTAAAAGCCTCAAAAACAAATTCCCAAAACAGCACTAAAAAGCTACCGCCCTGATTTTTATCAGAGCGGCTTTTTTTTAAGAATTATTGCTTTTCTTTGCGAACGCTTATAAACGGTTTGTCATCGGCCTTTTGGTCAATAAACCGCCCCGTATCGGCATCGCGTTTAACCCAACGATCTGTTTTCGGATTATAAACCTGAGACCGATCTTTGATTGCACCGTTACGGTGTCCGTCGCCCTTCGGCGGATTTGTTGCCATATATATCACCTGCCTTTCACGTCGCATAAATCTTTCTTAATTATCTGCATATGCGGACATATTGAAAACTTCCGTTATAAAAACCTTTTGGGACTTAAATAGGCCAAAGCGTTTATGTCGTCTTACCGGAATCCCATATTTACGGACACCCGATAAATGCAGAGCTGATACTATTCTTTGGTCGTAGGGGTGATTTTATACGCATAAACATAGCGTGGATAATTTCCGCCGCCCGTACCGCCTTGAAAAGGATAATTCTGCAACAAGTATCGTTCCGTGTCTCGTGCGTCCGTTTCGCTTTGGGCGTCACGATAAATCCAACGACCGTTTTTTTCGTCAACGTTGTGGTCATGAAATAAACGGGTTGATGCATCCGACGCAATTCCGACATACCAATCGGACTTGGAATCCCAACCTACGTGTTTCAAAATATCTGATGCTATTGTCATGTTCGCTGTCATACAGACCTCCGCTTAATAAAGTTTAAACCTTGACAGCGGCGGAAATAACGCGATAAAACAAAATTTGCGAAAGATTGTCGGGCGTTGTTCCGGCTGTCAAAGAGGGCGGACTTCCGCCCTCTTTTTTTAGAGATATCTTTTTGCGGCGTCGCTGTCAATAAAAAAGTGCGTTTTTTTTCTATTGTAATTTCCATCTGTTTTATCTATTCTGTTTAAAAACCTGGAGGAATTACATTGACACGACTTTGTGACATTGCCGAAATCAGAGCAGGCTATCCTTTTCGAGGAGCAGTGCCGAATATGTCGGACGGATTATATCAAGTTGTTCAGCCGAAGGACGTGATCGGCGGCGGGATTATCGCGGATGTCCCGGTTTGTTTCACTCCCAAACATTTCAAGAAGGATTATCTGTTAAAGGCAGAGGACGTTCTTCTGTCAAGCAGAGGCGAATTTAAAGCCGCACTGTATCAAGGTGCTCATGACGCCATTGCTTCCAATTTGTTGTTTGTGCTTTCCGTTCGGGACAAACATTTTTTGCCCAAGTTTCTGGTTTTTTATCTTAATTCAAAATCGGGACAAGCACAAATGTCCTCTCGCAGGAATCCCGGCACTTTGCAGGCTATTGTTCGATCGGGCATTGAAAGTTTGGATATTCCGCCGTTGCCCTTGAAACGGCAGAAACTTCTTGCGGAAACATACTTTTTGCTTTTAAAGGAAAAGGAATTGTCGCGACGTTTGGCAGAGAAAAAAGCAAAATTATTGGAATTGTCTTTAAATACGGAGATATAAAATGGCTGTTTTAACTCAAGACGAATTGAATAAACTGCTGTGGAACGCTGCGGATTCTGCGCGGGGCGTTGTGGATAGCAGTATTTTTAAGGATTATATTTTAGCGTTTTTATTCTTTAAATATATCAGCGACATCAAGCAAGCCGAAGTCAAAAAACTGAAAGACCGTTACGGTGACGACAAAGATCGCATTGCGTTGAAACTGAAAAACGCGCGCTTTGTTTTGCCTGAGGGGGCGACCTTTTCCGACATTTATGAAAACCAGAACGCGGACAATATAGGCGAACTTCTGAACATCGCGTTACATAAAATTGAAGAGGCAAACGGACCTTTGCACGATATTTTTACGGTTGATTTTAATAGCCAGTCCGTTTTGGGTCAGACATCACAACGTAACAAAATGTTGCGGGATATGATCAGTGATTTTAGCAAAGTTGACCTGTCGGAAGTTGACGGCGACCTGCTGGGTAACGCGTATATGTATCTGATCGAACGCTTTGGGTCGGATGCGGGGAAAAAGGCGGGTGAGTTCTACACCCCGAAAGTCGTTGCGTCATTGCTGGCAAAACTGGCGATGCCAAAGCCCGGGGATCGCATTTGCGACCCGACCTGCGGTTCGGGCGGTCTGCTTTTGTTGGCGGGCGAAGAAGTCGAAAAACAAGAATCCAAAGACTATGCCTTGTACGGTCAGGAAAAAACCGGAGCGACGTACAATCTGGCGCGTATGAATATGTTTTTGCACCACAAAGATTCCGCCCGTTTGGAATGGGGAGACACGCTGAACAATCCTTTGCTGAAAGAGGATGAAAAACTGATGCAGTTCGATGTGATTGTCGCAAACCCTCCTTTTTCTTTAGATAAATGGGGCGAAAAGCATTTGGAAAATGACATCTATCATCGTTTTGATCGCGGAATGCCTCCGGCCAGCAAGGGGGATTATGCGTTTATTTCGCATATGATCGCCACCGCCAAAGAAAAATCGGGGCGCGTTGCGGTAATTGTTCCGCACGGTGTTTTGTTTCGCGGCAGTTCGGAGGGGCGCATCCGCCAAGCGCTGATAAAGGAAAATCTGCTGGATGCGGTTATCGGTTTGCCGGCAGGATTGTTCCAAACGACGGGAATTCCCGTCGCCATTTTGATTTTTGACAAGTCCCGACAGGAAGGCGGTAAAAATCAAGAACGAAAAGACGTCTTGTTTATTGATGCCAGCAAAGAATTTAAGGCGGGAAAAAATCAAAACACGCTTGAACCGGAGCACATCACCAAGATATTTGAGACTTATAAAAACCGTTCGGAAATTGAAAAATTTTCGCATTTGGCAAGCTTTGACGAGATTGAAGAAAACGACTTTAACCTGAATATTCCGCGTTATGTCGATACGTTTGAGGAGGAAGAGGAAATTGACTTGTCCGCCGTCAAAGCCGAAATCGCCGATTTGGAAGCACAACTTAGTGCTGTTCAGGACAAAATGTCTGCATATCTTAAAGAATTAGAAATCTAAGAAAGGAGTTAAAATGTATTTAAGTGAAATAGAAATACGTAATTATAAATCAATTTATGATGTCGTTATCCCCATTGAGAAATACGGAGATAGTTGGACTTCTGTATTTGTCGGATTAAATGAAGCCGGAAAAAGTAATTTATTAGATGCAATTTCATTACTGTCAGAGACAATTAATAAAAAAACATATAAATTTAAAGATATAGCATATAGAGATTCAAAAGAAAAATATGTAGATTTGTATTATAGATATAAATTTAATAAAGAAGACGAATGGAAAAAAGAATTAAAAAAATATGTAAATTGTTCTCCTAAATTTGAAAAAGTATTTAAAATAACTGAATATGAAAAAAATGTCTTCTTAGAGAAAGATAAGACATCATTTTCTTCTGTCTATAATATATTGTGGGAGCCATTTGATATAAGCCAATTTTCTTTTGCTATGATACAGCAAAGCCAAAATCCAAATGAAAAATTATGCACTATAAAAGATAATGACGGAATAACAGAAGAAGAAAAAAAGTCATACACTTTATTAGATGAAGATAATTTATTTGAACTTTTGCAAAAATACGTTTTTTCAAACTTAAAAACACCTAATCAAGAATTATCAATATGGAAAGCTGAAGAAAAGTATCTAATAACAAAGTCTATTGATTTAAACGCATTTGCTGCAGATAATTCTATTTCGATTCCTTTGACAAATTTATTTGCTCTTTGTGATTTAGATACTAAAGAGAAAATTCAAGAAAAAATATCATCTCTTACACCAGCAGAAACACGTACGCTATCTCGGCAACTCAGCAAAAATGCAACTAAATATATCAATGAAGTATGGAAGGAGCATGGGGTTTCAATTGATGTAGAGATAGAAAATTCAACTAAAATATTAAATGTATATATAACGGATAAAGATAATGAAGATGAGTTTTTTGGAATGGATGAAAGGAGCCAGGGGTTTAAGCATTTTATATCTTTAATTCTCCATTTATCAATTTCAAACAAAAAAGAAAAATGTAAAGATCAAATTATTATAATTGATGAGCCAGAAAATCACCTGCATCCATCGGGAATCCGGTATATGCGAGATGAACTTATTAAGATTGGAAAAAATAATTACGTTTTTGTCGCCACTCATTCTCCTTTTATGATTGATAATAAAAATATGAGTCGCCACTTTATTGTCAAAAAATCAAAAGGGAAAACTCAGATAAAGCAAATAAGAGAAGATATCATATTAGCAGATGAAGAAGTTTTAAGAATGGGTTTTGGCATCAATGTTCTTAAAGATTTACTGACACCGTATAAAGTGTTAGTTGAAGGGAAATCTGACTTTAACCTATTAAGAAAAAGTATAAAAAAAGTTGATGTGAACTCTTGCATTGGAATTACAAATGGGCAAGGAGGAAACATTGTTCAGGTTGCCTCGTTATTAAAATATTCAGATGTTGATTGTATTGTTATTGTAGATGACGACGATGATGGAAAAAAATATAAAGAAAAAATTATAGAGTTAGGGGCTCCATTTTCACCATCCAATGTAATGACTATTAGAGACTTGTGTGGAGATATTATTGTTGGAGGGACAATAGAAGATACATTGAATCTAGAGTTCATTAAAGCGTGTCTTAATCCTCTTATCAAAAAGGAAAATGCTGAACTCAATTTTGAAGATGAAAATACATCTCGCCCTATTTTGGAAAAAATAAAAATTTTTCTTCATAAAAATGGATTGAACGATAAATCTGATGAGATTATTTATAAACTAAAAAGTGATCTGGCTGAAAAGTTTAACACATCTAGTTTTGAAACAAAACATCCTTTATTAAAAAAATTAACAGAAGCCATTATACAAAAAACAAAAGGATGTTAAAGCTAATGACAAAGATTGATCAGAAGATTCCTGAGGGGTGGAGTGTTAAAAAGCTGGGAGAGCTTTGCTTAAATAGTCCGGATTATGGTCTAAATGAATCTGCCGTCCCATTTAATAGAGATCTCCCCTTATATTTAAGAATAACAGATATTTCAGAAGATGGTAAATATATTAGCGAAGGTCGAGTGTCTGTTAAATACTATAAATTAGAAAAATTACTTTCTAAAAATAATCTTTTATTTGCAAGGACTGGAGCTACAGTCGGGAAAACATATTTGCATGGTATTACAAATGAAAAAATAGCTTTTGCAGGATACTTAATAAGATTTATCTTAGATGAAAACAAAATAAATCCATACTTTCTTTTTCTGTATAGCCACACGCAAAAATATTGGAATTGGGTAAAGGTTTATTCAATGAGAAGTGGTCAGCCAGGTATAAACTCTGAAGAATATTCCTTACTTCCAATTCTTCTTCCCCCATTAGCAGAGCAAGAGAAGATTGCGGAGATTTTAAGCTGTTGGGATGAAGGCATTGAAAAATTGTCGGCGTTGATTGAAAAAAAGAAAATTCAGAAAAAAGCCTTGATGCAACAGCTCCTTACCGGCAAACACCGCCTCAAAGGCTTCTCCACCCCTTGGTACGAAGTTAAGTTGGGGGATGTTTGTAAAACTTTTTCGGGGGGCACTCCGTCTGTAAAAAATCAGACATATTATGGAGGAAACATCCCCTTTATTCGTTCAGGTGAAATACATTTGGGTAGGACTGAACTTTTTATTACAAACAAAGCGTTAGAAAGCTCATCTGCAAAATTAGTATCCAAAGGAGATGTGCTATATGCATTATATGGGGCAACAAGTGGAGAAGTAAATATTTCAAAAATAGATGGTGCAATTAATCAGGCAATTTTATGTATTCGCAGCCAATATATAGGTTCATATTTTTTATGCTGCCTATTGCAAAATAAAAAGAAAAATATTTTAAGAAAATATTTACAGGGTGGGCAAGGAAATTTATCTGCAGAAATTATTAAATCTTTGCCTATTCAATGCCCTTGCCAGGAAGAGCAAAAGGCTATCGCGGACATTCTTTCCAAAGCCGATGAAGAAATCGAACTGTTAAACAAAAAACTGGAGGCTTTTAAACTGGAAAAAAAAGCCCTGATGCAAAAACTTCTGACCGGGAAAATCCGAGTGAAAGTGAATTAAAATGAAAACAGATGTTTATTTTTCTAAAAAAGAAAAGTATCGCTTAATCGCATATGAAAATGAAAAACGGCAAAATGTTTTTTTACAAATTGATAAATATGATTTTGCTCCGCAGATAATAAACACGACTATTTTTGATAACTCGCATGACATAGAAGATGTTATAAAAAATTATTTTGAATATGAAATAATAAAAAAAGAAAGAATGGATATAGGTATAAAAAACAAACATATCTGGAAACCGTTTTTAAATGTCAAAATCCAAGATGAGTTGGCTTTTACTACTGTCGAGCTGTGCAGAGCAAAGCGGGATTTAGGAATTCTTATCCAAAAATTACAAGAGATATTGCTTTATGTAGAACCTTCCGCAGAAGGATTAAGAACGTATAGCCATAAGATAAAAGAATTACTCATTCTTTCCTGTACGGAAATTGAAAACAGCTTTAAACTGTATAATTTAGGAAAAAATGAAAGAACATCTGACTATGTTAAATTATTGGATTTAGTTGATTTAACTAAATATAAAATATCATTAGTCGGGTATGCCAACCCGTTTAAATGTTGCCCCTTTGAAAATTGGAATGCAAAAGAACCGACTAAATCAATACCTTGGTACGATGCTTATAACAATTTAAAGCACAAAGGAAATAAGGTTTTTCATCTGGCAACGCTTGAAAATTGCCTCAATGCAATCGCCGCTAAGTTAATTCTGTTTGCCGTACGTTATTCCCCCATGTCTTTATATAACGAAATTGATACCTGTTCCCAATTAGCAAGAAGTTCCCTTGATTATAGAATAGAAAACACAAATGATTTTTATATTCCCGTCATTGAAGGAAAGCGTTCTTATTCCGGCGCCTTTACGGTTCCCTTCCATTTTCAAAATGGGAAAATTATCGATAATCTTTATGATATAGCTGAAACAAAGCCCTATATAACGCGAAATTATGATTTAATTTAATTTTATGTAACGAAAGGAAAAGCGGTCATGACTTTCTCACTTCCCGATTTTGACGAAGCGTCTTCGTCGCAGATTCCCGCTTTGCTTCAGCTGATCAATCTGGGCTATCGCTATATCCCGCGCCACAAGGTCAACGAATTACGCGACGGCAAAAATCAGTATATCCTGCGCGATATCGCGTTTAACGCCGTCCGCGCAATCAACGATGAAACCATTTCCGACAAAAGCATTCGCGAAGCGATTTTTTCTTTGGAAAAAGTTCGGCTTGACGACGGTATGATCGCCGCATCGGAAAATATATTTTCCGACCTTTTAAGCGGAAAAGCCGTGTCTGAACTGTTAAACGGGAAAAAAACTTCGCCCCAAATGCGCTTTATCAACTGGGACGATCCGACGAAAAATACTTATCACGTCGTTGCGGAATTTGAAATTTCGGAAGATCGTAATCGTCGCCCCGATATCGTCCTGTTTGTCAACGGTATTCCCTTTGCCGTTATCGAAAACAAAAAAGCCTCCGTTTCCGTGGACGAAGCGGTTTATCAGATGGTTCGCAATCAAAAACAGGGGCAAACACCTAAATTCTTTTTGTTCCCTCAGCTGTTAGTCTGTTCGAACATCAGTCAAATCAGATATGGAACGATGTTGACGCCGTTCGAATTTTATTCGCATTGGAAAGAACGGGGGGCGGACGATTCATTTACCGCCGCAGTGCTTGACAGCGTCAATCGTCCCGTAGACCCTGACATTGTCAAACAGATCGGCGCCGACCTGTTACGCGGGGCTTATTTGCAAAAACCAAAGGAAACGCCGACACAACAGGATCGCGGCATCTTTAGCATTCTGCGTCCCGAACGATTGATTGAGCTTGTGAAAAACTTTATCGTCTACGATAACGGCGTCAAAAAAATCGCACGATATCAGCAGTTCTTCGCCATAAAAAAAACAATAAAACGCGTTAAAGAACGCGACGAAAACGGCAAACGCCACGGAGGACTGATCTGGCACACGCAGGGATCGGGAAAATCGCTAACGATGGTGATGTTGGTTAAAAACCTGATCGAAACCGTTAAAAATCCGCGCATTATCGTCGTAACCGATCGCCGTGATCTTGACGTGCAAATTCGTGATACTTTCGCCGCGTGCAACATCAAAAAAGGCGTTCAGCAGGCGACGTCCTGCAACGACCTGATCGAAAAAATACGGTCAAAAACGTCGGACGTCATTACAACGTTGGTGCATAAGTTCGACCAGAAAACGGATTTTACCGACAACGATGAAAACCTGTTCGTTTTGATTGACGAAGCGCATCGTACTCAGGGCGGTGATGCCAACGGCATGATGAACCAAATCCTCCCTCGTGCATGTCAGATCGCGTTTACCGGCACGCCGTTGATGAAAAAGATAAAGACAAAAGACGGCTTCCTGACTAAATCTCAATCCATCAACAAATTTGGCGGATTGATTGACGAATATACGATTTCGGAAGCAGAAGCCGACGGAGCCGTTTTGCCTTTGATCTATCAGGGGCGCTTTGTTGAACAGACGGTCAACCCGAACGCCGATAAATTTTACGAACGCATATTCGATAAAATGACGCCGGAGCAACGCGCAGATTTCAATAAAAAATGCGTATCGGCATCCGTATTGGAAGAAACGGCGCAACGCATAGAAATGATTGCTTTGGATGTGTTTGATCATTTTATGGAAAATTTCAGAGATACGGGGCTGAAAGGTCAGCTTGTCGCGCCCAGTAAATATGCCGCCGTTATGTTCAAAAAAGCGTTTGAAATGTTGGGGGATTTGCGTTGTGAAGTCGTAATTTCGGACTCGCCTGCGGAAGATGGCGCTGACGATGCTCTTGCCGATCATAAAAAAGTCGTTACGGACTACCTTTCTGAACAAAAACACAAATACGGATCTTTGGAAACGCGCGAAAAACAAATCATTCGGGACTATAAAAAGAATCCTGAAGGATGCGAACTCTTGATCGTCGTAGACAAACTTTTGACCGGTTTCGATGCACCGCGCGACACGGTGTTGTATTTGGCAAAACAGCTAAAGGATCATAATCTGTTGCAAGCAATCGCACGTGTCAACCGCGTCTTTAACGGTGATGCGGGCAAACAATGCAAAAAAGCCGGACTGATCATCGATTATTCCAAAAACGCGAAAAATCTGAAAAACGCCCTTGAACTGTTTTCAAATTTCGATCCAAAAGATATTGAAAACGCTCTGCTGGACACGGACAGTCAAATCGAATTATTAAAAAATATCTTTGATCGCTTGGATGCCGCTTTTTCCCCCGTCACAGATAAGAATAATACGGACGCCTACGTTATGTTGTTGAAAAACGACGAACGAATTCGCGAGGCTTTTTATGAAGACGTGAATGCTTGTATCAATCAGTTTTCCGTCTGCACGTCTTTGTACGATTTTTACGATAAAGTCGACGCTGATACGTTGGAACGATACCGTTTTACTTTGAAAAAATATATCGAAATCAAAAAAACAACCCAACTGGCATGCGCGCAAACGGTCGACTTTTCAAAATACAAAGATCAGATTATCAAACTGCTGGATAAATATGTCAACGCGGGCGAGGCAGAAATCCTGTCCAAAGAAATCAGCCTGTCCGATATGCAGGAGTTTAACCGTTATATCGAAGATCAGAAAAACGGTTTGTCGGACAGATCAAAAGCTGATGCGATCTTGGCTCAGACAAAAAAGGTCATTCGGGAAAAATGGGGACAGGACGAGATCTTTTATAAAAAATTCAGCGATCTGATCGAAAAACTTCTTTCCGATTTGAAAACAGCGAAACAAGAAGACTTGAAGGCTCTGCTTAATCAAGCCAAGGCGTATCAGCAGGCCGTAGAGGATTATACGGATTCGGATATTCCCGAAATGTTCAGAACCACAAAGACCTTTCACCCCTTTTATCGCAACATCAAGCCATTTCTAAATGTGCCGGACGAAACGTACAATGCGATCATTTCTAAAATCGTCCATATTATCCAAAGTCGTAAAATCGTTGATTTTCAAAACGATTTAAGCGTCCGACGCAATGTAATCAATGATATTGAAGACTATTTGTTTGACGAGGTCGAAGAAAAATTAAACGCCGATACCGTGGAACAAATTGCGCAAACAGCCTGGAATCTTGCGGTGCAGAACAAGGATATGCTCTGATGAATATTATAAGGGAACTTCGAAAATCGATTGCGGCAGAAGTTCATCCCGATCTGTCCGTTGTGATAAAAGCACCGACAGAGGCAAGCGATACACAGATTAACGCGTTCATTAAACGCAAAGAAGCATGGATCGAAAAGCAAAAAAAATATTTTCAACAGTTCAACAGAAAAGAACCGACGGAATTTCTTTCAGGATCTTCCGTCTTGTATCTGGGGCGTCAATATCAGGTCATTATCGAAAAAGCTGCTTATAAAAACCGCGTTAAAATAACGAAAAACAGGTTGTATATTTTATCCTCAGCGCCACAAAAATCCGATGAAATCACGGCCGATTTTCAACGTTGGCTTTTGTCGCGGGCAAAAGTCGTTTTCACACAACGGCTGACGGAATGTTTAAAGTCTTTTCCGAATTTGTCGCCGCCCGAATTAAAGATCAGACGCCTGAAAAAGCGTTGGGGCAGTTACTTGAAACGACACGAAATCGTTTTGAATCCCGATCTGATTAAAGCGAGTAAGCAAGCGATTGATTACGTTATTATTCACGAACTTTGCCATACCTTTTATCCGCGGCATGATGAAGATTTTTACAGGCTCCTGTCTTCGAAAATGCCGAACTGGAAAGAAATTAAAGCAAAGTTCGAAAAGAAACTTCTCTGTTATTGATTGTTTTTAAAAGAGTAAGCCCCCTCATTTTGGTAATTGAATAATTTTATACATGAAAACCACACGGTTGTCGGGTGGTTATTTTTTACTCGCGAGGTAAAACATGTATAGAAAAAAATTCAATAACTACAGCTATGTCGGCTACGGTCAGTGCGGTATTACCGGTAAAAATAAACGGCCGCACCACACATACAATCAGCAAGAACTGAGAAAATATCTTATCCGATACCAATGGGCATATCAGAAAGGATATTACCTGCCCAAACTGCCTGAAAGTCTTTACGATATTTTCTATGAAATAAAGGGCATTTTTAATGTTGCGACGGCACCGATTTCAGAAATGCTGAGGGCGTCTAGATGGCTCAGACGTGCCACTTATGAAAGCTCAAGCTACTATCAGGAGCGACAGGAAAGAAAACGAAACACCGTCCGTCGAAACAGGAGGAAATAGCCCATGAAAAAGAATAAGACAATGAAAGAGCAGCTCCGCTCTTATATCCTAAGCCCGGAAGACAGGGATTACGCTTTTCAAAATGTTGATAAAGACAAGCTTCGTAAAGTGATTGAAGACTTTCCGAAGTATTTAAAAGGTATTCCCGTTTATCCGCCCAACACGTTTATCGACGGTATCGGAATAGAGAACAACGATGAACAGGTTATTCTTTCTGTGAACAATCTGTATAAGCTCTGGGAACGATCCGAATACTGGGTGCAAAGAAAAGGAAAGGAAACCCTGTACATTTTTGGCATGAGCTATTCAGAGGAGTTTAACTCATTTATAATCGGAGGCTATCTGCACCCCCAAGACGAGTTTGTTGCCCTGCACTGGGAACAATCGATCAGTACCATCGGGTTGTTGACCGACAGTTTGAACTATGACGAATTTCCGGAGACGGTTCGTTTGAAAAAAGATACGGCTTTATATCGATTATTTAATCTGGCGAAAACAGCTTAGGCGGAAACGACTAACATATTGAAAAACGGCAATAATTTGACAATTTGACCTGTTTTTTGTATACTATACCTACCATCGAAAAAACGGTGGTAGGTATTTTTTTTTGAGCAATCTCGCACAATTTGAAACTGTTTAACCGCTTCTTGGCGGCAGGATACTTTTGTGCGTTTTTTAAGGGGTGGGGGTTAAAGTTATGAGCCATGAAAATAAACGTCATTTTGACGAAAAAACCTTAAAAATACAGGTATTAAACGACCGGTTCAGACGAACGTTTATCGGCGGACAAGTATTCATGACCTCAGGGGTATCAAGTTTGCCTCAATCGGAGCTGATAACTTTAATGAACCTTGTCCGTACCTTTAATGAGTTTAACGGTAACAACGACCCGTACGGTGAACACGACTTCGGTAAAATTGACCTGAATGGTACGGCTTATTTTTGGAAGATTGATTACTACGATATTGATCTGGAATGTTTGTCTCCCGATCCCAGTGATGAAACTGTTACCCGTCGTGTTTTAACGGTGATGAGGGCTGATGAATATTAGGCCATATAAACAAGGGGAGCTTGACCGGCTTTGCTCCCTGTATGCTTTGATTAACGCGGTTCGGTCAACGGGATTTAAATTAACCCGCTTGCAAACGCAGGCTGTTGCGGACGATATTATTGAAAACCTGTCTTCGGCTGATTTGAAGGATCTGATGCTGAACGGAGCCGAACACAAAGAGGTAATGAAGCTTGCGCGTCGGTTAAATAAAGTTCTTCATGACGTATACGACAAGCAAATCGAAGTGATGCGACCGTACCGACACAAAACACCCGACTTTGAAACCGTACTTTTTGATATGGAACACGAACGCAGTTGCAACAACGGGGTCATTGTCCGATTTTTTTCAAATGCGCTTGACCATTATTCGGCATTCGACCGAATTGAGGCGGAACGGATAAAGCTGATCGACAGTGCTCACATGGCGAGTTTGCCGTTAAAGGAAGTTTCTGTCGGTTATCGGACAAGATACACGCTTCGAACGGACGGCATCTATTATTTGCGATTACGAAATCTGAATTAATACACATTAATTCAGATTTTTTTATTTTTTCGCAGAATCCTGCGGTTTTTAAAAACAACAAAAACAGGGGTAAAAAACGACATATTCATTAACATAAAGGATTTTTACTTTAATGAAGATTTTTGGGAGGTAACGCCATGAAACGGGGTAAAGCAAAATTGTTAACTGAAATCGACATCAAAAACTGTTTACGGTGTATTGACGACATGCCGAACGGTGAACGCAATCGAGCGATGTTTGAGTTTATGTTGAACACAGCTTTACGGGTGCACTCGGTTCAGAAGCTGACCATCGGTCAAGTTTATGATGAGGGTTGGGTGCCGCGTGACAGTTTCTTGTTACAACCCGAACAAAACAAGGGGCACAAGAAGTCGTTACAGGTTTATATAAACGACCGACTGCGCAAAGAGCTGAAACGGTATTCGAAATACCTTTCGGGTTTAAATCCGTCGGTTAGCTCTGATGACTATCTGTTTCGGTCAAACAAAGGCGGCTTTCTGTCGAAGCAACAGATCATCTATATGTTCAGGCAGGTGTTTGATGCGGTCGGACTTGATAACCAGTATCGGTGCCATAGTTTAAGAGCGACCGTGTTGACCCGACTGATGGATGCCGGATACCCGTTGCCTTTAATTCAGCAGATATCCGGACATTCGTCGGTTAGTACCTTATCCGGTTACTACCGGTCAAATCCGAAAAACATTATTCAGGCCTTGCAGTCGATTGGGTGATTGTAACTAACAGAGAAATGCAATTATAAAAACATCAAAAAATCGGTTAGTTACTAACAACGGAAATCTGGCGACATAATGAGCATGCTCATTATGAAAGTTCTTATAAAAAAATCGTCAAGATGACATAATGAGTATGCTCATTTTAAAAGCTGTTATCCAACAAAAAGTCGGCTACGTGCATTGTGCGGATCCCTTGATAGTTTCCCTTTGCAAAATCATCGGTTCTTAAAACGTATTTAGGATAGTTGTCCTGAATGTCCAACAATCGAGAGTATTCGCGCAATTCGGTTTCATGGTTGTTAATTTTCTGTGTTACCTGTACATAAATCTTTTCATTTTGCTTGGTCGCCACAAAATCAATTTCTCCCTTTAAAGTTTTTCCGACATATACGGAATATCCCCTTCTGCGAAGTTCTAAATAGATGATGTTTTCAAGCATGCCGGCCACGCTGTCCGGAGAGTACCCCAAAACCGCATAACGCAAAGTAGGGTCAGCCACATAAAATTTTTCCTGTGTTTTCAGTATCTCTTTACCCTGCAAATCATAACGGGAGCATCTGAACAAAATAAAGGCTTTTTCGAGCTTTTCCAAATAACTGTAAATTGTTTCGTTATCAATTTTTCTGTTTTCCGATTTCAAGTATTTCGCAATGGAATAAGCTGAGAATGTCTGACCGATATTGCTGAATGTATAACGCACGACACGTTCTAACAAATCTGCTTTTCTGATCTGATTGCGTTTGACGATATCGGTGTAAATTGTTGACGAATAAATATCCCGAACAATCGTATAGACTTCATCAGGGGTGTATTCCTTTAGACGTGTCGCCGGAAAACCGCCGCATTGAATATAATCAAGCAACTCCTGATGCGGGTCTTTAATCTGCGTGTATTGTTTTTTAAAGGTCAAAAATTCTGTAAAAGATAAAGGATACACTAAAAAAGAAACATACCTGCCGGTTAAGTATGTTGATATTTCAGACGATAACATTCGAGAGTTCGAACCGGTAACACAGATATCGACGTTTTCATTTTGCATTAAATCATTGACAATTTTCTCCCATGACGGGATTTCCTGAATTTCATCAAAAAACAAATACGTTTTACCGGTTTGCGCAAGTTCCGTTTTTACTCTGTCATAAAAGGCCTTTGCCGTTATATCCTCATACTCAATGTTATCAAGCTTGTACGTTATAATATTTTTCTCAGGAACACCGCGCCCCTTCAGTTCCTCAGCCAACATTTTTAATATGGTTGATTTTCCGGAACGTCGGATACCTGTCAGAATTTTAACAAACGGTGCGTCAATATACGGGGTTATTGCATTAATATAATCAGGTCTTAAAATCATATGTTCTTCTCCAAACCGCAAAAAGATAATACCGCAAAACACATCTTCAATCAAATATTTTTACGACTATAACCGTAAAAACAAATACATTATAAATATTTTTTTGGTTAAATTCTTTTTTTTAAGAGCTCATCTTAATTGATGCTTTTAAGAATTTCGACCATTTTATCACTGTATCGAAAAATCGTCGAAAAGCCGGCGCCGGTGCACATAAGATTGACCAATTTAATAGTTACCGGATACCCGTTGCCTCTAATTCAGCAGACATACAGTCATTCTTCCTTCTGCACCTTATCAATCGTGGGGGCATAATGAGCATGCTCATTATAGCTTTAATTCGGACAAAAAGGGAGAAGGAGTAGCTATTCTGTTTTTACGCAGGCACTTATTTAAGTGTGTAATATAAACTCCCTTAGAGGCTCGTGTGATTGCTTCTGCAAAAATCCTTCTTTCTTCCCGCATTTTCACCGCGCACTCTTTTTCACTCAATTTGTTCATGTTTGGAATACACGGGAAAAGACCGTCTTCGGCTCCTACGACAAAAACATATTTAAATTCCAATCCCTTTGCTTGATGAACTGTTGAAAAATAACAATTCACTTGCAAACAATTTTTATATTCCGTGCACATTTTTTTTACTCGAAATAATAAAGCAATATCCTTGTCGAGAATGCCTTTTTGACGCAACGCCTTTATCTTCTGTTTTATAAAAGAAATCTCTTCTTCTCCTTTAGAAAAGCTTAAGACCTTTATTATTCCATCAGCCTTTTTGGCAGAAGTTAAACTCTTCCTTAAAGGGTTTTGATTGTGCTTCAATAATTGATTTACCGCACAAACAATTTTTGTGGGCAAACGATAGCTTCGCGTCAAATTAAAAACTCTTAATTTTAATATCTTTATGGCGATTTCAACGTTTTTTTCGTCAATTCCATTCCAACCGTAAATGGATTGATCGGAATCTCCGACACAAAAGAGATGTGTTCGCTCGGATGTTAAACATTCTAACAGCTTCAATCTTTTCCTAGAAATGTCTTGGAACTCGTCAATATAAATGTGCGTGTACCGAGATTGAAGTTCTTTCAGAAAAACCTCATCTTTTTTTAAAACAAAAATAAGTTTCCGGATTAACTTCGCAAAATCAAATCGATGGGTTTCTTTTAAAAGAGAACCATACCTCTCATAAACAGTTCGATACGCAGGTTTAAATTTTTTTAAATATGAGGGATTCTCTCTCGCCGCCAAAACGGCTTGCACAAAATCTTCGCTTTTCCCCTTTGTTTTTGTTTCTTTCTTTGCACGAATAATCAACGCTTCCGTCTCTTCCGGAGAGAGCAGGTCTGGAACTTTTTGCATATATCGTTTTAATTCTTTCTTCGCAAACGCATGAAAGGTGCAGACAAGAACATTCCTCGGAACTTTTTTTTGAATTTCCTGCTGTATCTTTTTATTGTATGCCAAAACAAGAATATTGGAAGGTGGAACCGCCTCTTCAATCCGCTGAGCAATAGAGGTTAATATCGTACTGGTCTTACCGGTTCCTGCCCCCGCATTTATGTAAATGCGGGGTTTATTGCAAAACACGACATCGTTTTGTTCTTTAGTTAATTTATGCATTCTTCATCTCCTTACGAATTTCTTGTAAGAGACTAATGCCCTTCCCTCCGGCGAAACAGTATGCGTCTATAGGGGTGTCTTTGAAGTTTTGAATAATGGTTATCAAGTCCTTCAATGTTAGAGGTGTTCTTTTGCGAACTTTTTTCCCCTTTTTCCCCTCAACGATTTCATAGTAATTCTTCCCGCCAAAAGGGCCCTTGAAAGCATAATGAACCGCATCAATCAGCCTGCTGTACTCTTTAATTTCAAAAGGCCTTAGAATGCAGTTTTCCTCCGAATCATTCTTGATTTTCCTGCTTATCTTTTCTTTGCCTCTTTTCTTTATTTCATCAAAAAAGATCCCGTGAATATGAGGAGACACACATGTCCCGCTATTGGCAAATTTTACATTGTTGAAAAAATCAAAAGCGACGGTTGCTATATAGTCATAGCCTTCTAACCATTCCTGAACCTGCCTTCTGAAATTTGCAATTTCCTTGGATTTCCTTTCAAGGTCATCTATTCCAAATAAAAGGTCTCCTATGATAATAGTAAACATATATGCCGAATTACATCCGTACTCGTTAAGTTTTGATGTTATTCTCTTAGCAAAAGGAGCTAGTGCCCTTGGCTGAATTAAAATCTTACTATTACCTGATATGCGTTTAAGAAGCTTTCCTGCTTCTCCTGCATTTTCTTCATATTCGGTTATAGCTTTGCTTAGCTTCTTTAATTGATATTTTGCATTTTTATCAAATTCTTCTGCAAACAGTACATGACGTCTTGTTTGTTTTGATCGGTTTTTTTTCTTTATTTTAGTAATTTGAACTTTTTTCATTAGCATTCTCCATAAACAATTAAGTGTTCGTTTGATACACATTTGCACATATACACGAAACATAGCCTTACGCTTCTGTTCCCGCGTACAGCTACACAGGAGATGTTCGCTTGATACATCTTCACACCTCCATGACAGAACGTGCAATTATTCGCTTGATGCGTTTTATTCATGCATCAAGCGAACAGTCGTTAGATTTAAGAAGCGGCCTTCTCGTACGATTTTTTGGAAACCTGAACTGTTATTTCGAAACCGTTTTCCTCAAAAGTTTCGACAAATTCTTTATCCTCATCCACAACTTTTTTGAAAAGTTTCGAATGTATGGAAAAGAGTTTGTCCTTATGAGTAAAGGTCGGATATTTCGTACGATCCTCTTTGTTTCTATCCGAATATTCTTTAGAATACAGCTCATATAATTTCCGAACGGATGTAATCCCGTCATCTTGAAGCTTCTCTTTTAAGTTAGAAAATGAAGAATCTTCATTTCCATATTTCCTGTCACAATACAGATATGCGTTGTAATAGGTCATCTTCTTTTGAGAAAACGCATTTGACGTCACACTCTCATTGTCATCGCGATAAAAACAGACATAGAAGAGCTTTAAAAAGAGGCTGTTACAAACCGGTTGTTTGCCGTTTTTTGTAACCCGCTTTATGATTTCATTTGCTCTTTCCTTTAGCTCCTTTTTAGCGGTGTCAGACTTTTTTATCTGAGCCGTTTTTTGACATAAAGAAACAAGCAAATCGATCCCCGTTTCCTGATGTTTTTTATAGGAATCTTCTTCCGTTTTAATATATCCCCGGATTTCGAGAATAGCCTTATCTACGATGCTTTCCGCTTGTGTTTGATTACTGTGATTATCACCGGTATTTAAATTAAACATGCTTTGACCTTTCAGCCTTTTGGGCACAAAATTACACTGTATTGGCAAACGCATTCGCCAATATTAACGAAGTTAAGATATAGATTTATAACGTGCGCAAAGAAGCAACATGTGTTAATGCGAAATAAACACATACACACATGAAACCGTGCAACAGTTTTATCTATATATTTATGGTGATGGAGATTTTAGAATTATTGCCATTTTGGCCTCCTCTTTAGCGGGTTAACGAAGTTCAACCAACAAACGCCCGCAATTTGGAAAAAATCCATTTGTTGATTACTTAATTATATTAGCAAAAAACCACAAAAAATGGAAGAAAAAAAACTTTTTTATCCAAAAAAAAGAACAACAAAATTCTTTTTATTTTCAATATGTTAAACCGCTCAAAATTCTCAAAAAAACAGCCCATCTTCAAAAATGCCCATCAAGGCTGTTTTTGTTGTAATTGATTCATCTATAAGTTGCAAATCTGTTGCGCTGTGAAAGCAAAAGCGATTCGCTAAAATGCCGCGTTTCTTTCCTTGCTATACGTACAAATGATTTAAATCCAGACCGTCATATCGGACTTTTTCAATCATTGTCTTCTCAAGGACTTTCATGCTGATCGTCCCGTAATGGTCAGCCAAAGAAGAACCGCGCTCCCAACCGCCTAAGCGCAGAACGTGCTCATTGCTTGCATCGTTATTGCGCAACTCGGTACGAAACGTGTGTCGAAAACTGTGGAAAACATGACCTTGCCCCATTCGGTCTTTCGCCTTTAATGTCCGGTTGACGGTTTCTAAAAAACGACCGAACCAACGGGACATCTCGTCCGAATAGGCTCCTCGGGCATTAGGTTTCAGTTCCGGAAACAGTCGCTTTTCCCTTCTCATTTGCCGAACATAATCCAAAAAGCCCATCTTTATCAGCTCAGGGTGAACGGGGATTTCGCGAATGCCGGCTTTTGTCTTAACGTGTTTGTCGCCTTCATCGTTAATGCTGATAACCCAAACACCCTCCGTTTGATGAATGTCTGACGGCAATAACTGGCACAGCTCGTTACATCTGGCTCCGGTAAACAATCCTAATAACGGCACCCAAAATCGTGCGCGGCGGGGGTGAGCTTCCCCGACAATGTTATATCCCGATTTATCATCGCGACACCCCGTATATATCGGCGCGTGAAAAATTGCGTTTAATTGATTTAACGTAAAGGGAAGCCTTTTAACGCCTTCGTCATCGTTTTTCGCAACCGGTACGTCAACGCAATCAAAAGGGTTTTCCTGCAGGTACTTGAAACGCACAGCCCAGGACAACAGTTTTTTCACAATGCTGATATATTCCCCCAATGTCTTGGAAGAAATGCGTTTTGAGGGGTGTTTGCGACCCTCTGCTATGTCGTGAAATACGTTGTAGTTTCCTTGATGTGTCCGCGCAAAGCCTTTGGTGATAAAGGGGAGTTCCGCCACCGCTTTTTGCAGGTCGTCACTGGTAAGCGTGCGAATGGTCTTTTCTTTTCCGAGCAGCTCTTGCCAAACGCGAGTTTTGGCTAAGATGCGCTCCTGTGAATCCTTTGTCGCATTTTTGCGGGATTCCAGGTTGTTATACGTTTCTGCCAACTGAACCAATGTCAGGTCGGGTTTGAGCGGCTTAGCCGTTGTTGTCGTTATTCCTGATGCATAAGATCCGAACGTAATAGCCGCCGGGACACCGCTTAACAGACGTTCGGGGAAATTTTGGGTCTCCCCGGCGGCCATTTTCGCCATAAAAGAACAAAACTGCAAAACGGCACGCATAAAAGCTTCAAACAAAATATCGGCAGTTTCTTCCGAAGGAAACGGGTAGCCGTTGCGCAACAAAAACAAGCTGACCGTTTTTTCCATATCCGAATAATCCGCCAAAGAATACTTCGAACGCAACATGGCAAACTGTTGCATATAAGGTTCGGAAGTCAGCACCTTACCCGCTTGTTTGGCTTTTTCCTCATTGATGGCATTCAACAGCCATTCATAAGCGAAGGTTTCTGCCTGCTGCCTGTCAAAGTCCAAAGTATTGTCGTCTTTGTTGTAGCCCATTTTTTCACGTTTTTGATGTTTGCTTAACTCTTGATTTAAGATTTTCGATGCTACCACAATATAACGTTGTTGAGCTATTTTTTTGTCTGTCGTTCGCAAAGAAATCCAGACCTGTTTTTTACCGGAAGAATGGCAGGCGTTTCGGGAAACACGCAGTATGGCATAATAAGAATAGCCGCGATTGTACAATGTCATGACAACCGCCCGTGCTAACAAGGTTTGTTAGCAGTTTTGTTAGCACTGCTAACATTTCCCCGAGCATAAAAAAGCCAAGTTCGTTTGTTTTCAACGACTTGGCTTTCAAGGTGGCTGGGGAACCTGGACTCGAACCAAGACTAACGGAGTCAGAGTCCGCTGTTCTACCATTAAACTATTCCCCAATGAATAATTTATGATTTATATAACCCTTCACGCTTTTTTTGACAAGAGTTTTTTTGAATTTTTTTATTATGCGATCAGGCCGTGTACGCCGTCTATAATAAACTGTGACGCCATCGCGCCTAAAATAATGCCGAGCAGTTTGGAAATAACCGTGTTGATCGTCTGGCCGAACAGGCGGGCAAAGTGATTCGACAGTCTGAATAAAAAATAGGTAATTAAGCAAACGGCAATCAGCGATCCGATAACATACGCCTGTTGGCTGATGTTACCATGTCTTTCGGACATCAAAAGTATAATCGAAGCAATTGAGCCGGGGCCCGCGATTAAAGGAACCGCCAAAGGAAAAACGGATACGTCGTTTTCATACGGGTGATCAGAAGCTTCTTCAGCCGCTTTTTCTTTTTGTTCGTCAATAAAAATCATTTGCAGAGCGACAATAAACAGCATAATTCCGCCCGCAATACGAAACGCCGGTATCGATATCCCCAGCAGATTTAAAAAAGCTTCGCCGGCATAAGCGAAAAAAAACATAACGGAAAAGCCGATCAAAACAGATCGTTTGGCCATTAATAACCGATATCCCGGACGCGGGCTTTCCGTCAGGCTCATGAAAATCGGCATGTTGCCGATCGGATCCATAGTGACAAACAGCATCGTAAACGACGGAAGGAACAAATCAAAAAATGCTGTCATGTTTAAGACCCTTTTTTTAAACTTTTTAACAGGATAGCATAAATAAAACAGAAAATAAAAGAGGGGAAAAAAGATTTTGTTTAATCATACGACGGTTTCATATATGTTATTGCCAGTTGTTTGTTGAATGAAGGTTTTAAATGACGGATTTATCTCATATTCGCAATTTTTCCATTGTGGCTCATATTGACCACGGCAAATCGACTTTGGCCGACCGCCTGATCCAAAGATGCGGCGGGTTGACCGAACGCGAAATGCGCGATCAGATATTGGATTCCATGGATCTGGAACGCGAACGCGGGATTACGATTAAAGCGCAGACGGTCCGGCTGAACTATAAAGCCAAAGACGGGCGGGAATATCAGCTGAACCTGATTGACACGCCGGGGCATGTCGATTTTACGTATGAAGTCAGCCGGTCTTTGGCCGCTTGCGAAGGTTCTTTACTGGTCGTTGACGCTTCACAGGGGGTGGAAGCGCAGACTTTGGCAAACGTCTATAAAGCTTTGGACGCGAATCACGAATTGGTGACCGTTATCAACAAAATTGATCTGCCGGCGGCGCACCCGGAAGAAGTTAAAGCGCAAATTGAAGATGTGATCGGTATTGATACGTCAAATGCGGTTGAAACTTCCGCTAAAACAGGCGTTGGTATTGATGATGTTTTGGAAAGCATTGTTACACAGTTGCCCGCGCCGCAGGGTGATGCGGAAGCGCCGTTGAAAGCGATGCTAGTCGATTCCTGGTACGATCCGTATCTGGGGGTTATTATTCTGGTGAGAGTCAAAGACGGCGTTTTGAAAAAAGGCATGAAAATCAGAATGATGGCAAACGGCACGACGCATGAAGTCGAACGAGTCGGCATCTTTACGCCTAAAATGAAAGATATCGGGCAGCTGACTGCCGGAGAGCTGGGATTTATCACCGCCGGCATTAAAACGGTCGGCGATACCAAAGTCGGCGATACGATTACGGACGACAAGCGCCCCGCGGCAGAGGCTCTGCCCGGCTTCAAACCCAGTGTGCCTGTCGTATTTTGTTCGATGTTCCCTCTGGATACCAGTTATTACGAAAATCTGCGCGACGCTTTGGGCAAGCTGCAGCTGAACGACGCCAGTTTTGAATTTACGCCGGAAAAATCTGCGGCGTTGGGCCAGGGATTCAGGTGTGGTTTTCTGGGACTTTTGCATATGGAAATCATTGAAGAGCGTTTGGAACGCGAATTCGGGCTTGATTTGATTACAACGGCGCCAAGCGTTGTTTACAAAATGCATATGACGGACGGAACGTTAAAAGAATTGCATAATCCGGCGGATTTCCCGGAAGTGACGAAAATCGATTCGATTGAAGAACCCTGGGTCAACGCGTCCATTTTGGTGCCCGATGAGTATCTGGGCTCTGTTTTGCAGCTGTGTACGGAACGCCGCGGCGTGCAAAAAGATCTGACTTATGTCGGATCGCGGGCGATGTTGGTTTATGACCTGCCATTAAATGAAATCGTGTTTGATTTTTATGACCGTTTAAAATCAATTACGCGCGGTTATGCCAGTTTTGATTACGAAGTCGCCGGCTATCAGACTGGAGATCTGGTGAAAGTAACGATTTTGGTAAACGGAGAAACCGTTGACGCTTTGTCGTTTTTAGCGCACCGGTCAGACGCGGAACGTCGCGGCCGGCAGATTTGCGAGCGGTTAAAGGTTTTAATTCCGCGTCATCAATTTAAGATTCCCATTCAGGCGGCAATCGGCGGAAAAATTATTGCGCGCGAGGATATCGCGGCTTTCCGCAAGGACGTTACGTCAAAATGCTATGGCGGCGATATTACCAGAAAGCGCAAGCTGCTGGAAAAGCAGAAAGAGGGCAAGAAAAAGATGCGGCAGTTCGGTAAGGTCGAAATTCCGCAGTCAGCCTTTATTTCCGCGTTAAGAATCGGGGACGAATAAATTATTTTACCGAAAAGGAGTTTTTATATTTCTTTTTGCGGCACAGGAAAATCAGAACCAGCCCGGTCAATCCGATGCTGGCCCAGGCCGGCCAGAGCAGCAACCGTCCGGTAAACGTATCCGCGGTCTGCGGAGAAATTCCGGTAATAATGGTCAGAACGTCAGAGGTCGCCAGACTGATATATTCGCCGGTACTGAGGGCGGCGACGGCTTCGGCTGAAGCGGTGAATACAGCCAGTAAAAGAAAGGTCCACCCCAAAAGACGTCCCAAAAACATGTTTAACCTTCTGTTTTGTTTTTTTCTTTATTCAAGATAAAAAGAATATTTTTAAAAAAGATTAAAAATACAAGGAAAAAATGAACTATCAGAAGAAAAAATAAAAAAAATGTTGTTTTTTAGCAGTGAATGGGGTATTTGTACCCCTATCCGATTAAGGAGAGATGTCCGAGAGGCCGAAGGAGCTTGATTGGAAATCAAGTATAGGTGTCAAAGCCTATCAAGGGTTCGAATCCCTTTCTCTCCGCCATTTAAAAGCGCCGATAAGGCGCTTTTTTTATGGCGAGGGAGAAAGAGGAGAAGAAGCCTTGATAAAAAGGGTTCGGTCACCTTTGGTGACGACGCGCAGGACGATAGTCCGAGCGACCCCCTTGAGGGGTGAACGAAAGTGAACAATCCCTTTCTCTTAAGCCATTTAAAAGCGCCGATAAGGCGCTTTTTTTATGGCAAGGGAGAAAGAGGAGAAGAAGCCTTGATAAAAAGGAGGTGCTTACCCAATGTTCAAGGATAGAGATAATCATAAACAGTTTTCGTCCTAATCCGGACATTTTGAACAAATGATCACATTTTCGGATTTTATTTTCTTTAGCGGTTTGCCGAACTTGCATTTCACAGGCGATTCCGGCTTTTTACGGCATTCAATTATAATTGTCCTTAAAGATTTTTATAGTTTTCCTTTTTCTCCGTTTACAATCTCAAAGGCATAATTTAACGTGATAAACATACTAACAAAACTGCTAATATTTTTTATAAAAAGGGAAAAACATCTTGTTAAAAATCCCAGAAATCCGTCATTTAATATCATCAAAAAATCAAAATCATACCTCCGAGTTCCCCAGCCATAGTTAACAGCTCCCACTCCGGGGGACTGTTTTTCTTTTAAGCATCAAGCGCCCAACTGAGTTCAAATGTTGTAAATTTTAAAATTGCATTTTGGGAGAATTTTCCGAACTCGTTTACTTATACTTCTTTATTTTTTAAATTTTATTAAAAATTTAATCACTCGTTTATATCAATAATACGGCGAGGATGGAATTAAGAATATTAAAAAATTTTTTGGTTGTTGTCAGAGAGGAAAACATATCCCGGGCGGCTGAGGTTTTGCATATTGCTCAACCGGCGCTCAGCAGGCAAATGTCTCAACTCGAAGAAGAACTTGGTACGCAGCTCTTTATTCGAGGCAAACGCCTTGTTTTAACAGATGCCGGTATTATGCTGCGACAGCGCGCCGAAGAAGTAACATCTCTGATAGCGAAAATTAAAAATGAATTTGAAGAACAAACCGAAACCGGTGGAATCATTTCCATCGGCGGCGGCGGTCTGACGGCATTACAGTCTTTAACTCCTATTTTTGACAGCTTTCGCCGTAAATATCCCAAAGTGCAATATCATTTTTATACGAACAGCGCCGATTATATCAAAGAAAAGCTGGAACAGGGTTTGCTTGATTTTGGAGTATTGCTTGAACCGACAGATGTTAGCAAATTTGACTATCTTCGCATGCCGGTAAAGGAAAAATGGGGGCTTTTGTTTCAGGCGAAAAGCCCGCTTGCCGCTAAAAGAAACATTACCAAAGAAGATCTGGCATCTCTTCCGCTTATCGTGTCAGACCGTTCCGCTATTCAAAAAGAATTGGAAAGTTGGCTTGGAAAAGAATTGTCAAAGCTTGATGTTTTCGGAACCTACAATATCATTACTCATGTTGCCGCCGTCGTCGACAGCGGCGCCGTCGGGTGGTTTACCGCTCTGAAAAGCGAAAAAATCAAAGCAATCGCCGCTTACGAACCCGGCGGCAGCTTTCCGTTTGTTAAAGAAGAAAACCCAACCGCAGAAAAAACGGAATCAGGACAAGGAGAAACCGTAGAAGTTTCCGAAGCCGAACTAACTGCGTATACAAAATTTCCCATTATTATCTACTACGGCGATTTTATGGGATCGGACGACAGATATACCGAAGAACAAAAACGCTGGCATCAACGCCTGCGGATCGCCCGCCGCTGGGCGGACGCGGTTAACAAACGCGGCGGCGACGTAACGGTTGTGCACCTACCCGAAGCAGGCGTTAAAGGCAACACTCATTTTCCGTTTTCCGATTTAAACAACGTTGAAATAGCGGATCTGCTGTCCGGCTGGCTGCATGCAAAAGGACTGGATTGATTTTGAAAGGAGAAAACAATGTCAAACAATAAAACTTCTGATTTTAACCGCCGTGATTTTTTAAAAACGGGCTTTCTGGTTACCGGAAGCATGGTTCTCGGCGCGGCGGCCGGCACGGCCAAAGCGGCGGCGGTTTCCCGTATGTCCGACCGCGTTCTTTCCGATCCGCCGGTCAGCGAAGGCCAAAGGATTCTGGGCAGCGGCAAAGCGGCTTTAAAAGTTTCCGAAGTCGGATTCGGCTGTATGGGACTGAATTATCACCGCGGCGAACACCCCGAAAAAAAAGAACTGATTAAACTGCTGCATCAGGCCGTTGACCACGGCGTTACTTTTTTTGACACGGCGGAAGGCTACGGTCCCTTTACCAACGAGGAACTTGTCGGCGAAGCGCTGTCTCCTTATAAGGACAAAGTCATCATTGCGACCAAATTCGGGCACGCATATAAAGACGGCAAACGCGACCTCAGTCACGAAGACAGCCGGCCCGAACATATCCGGCAAGTCTGCGACGAATGCCTGAAACGTTTAAAAACAGATTCGATCGGCCTGTTTTACCAACACAGATTTGACGTCAACACCCCGATCGAGGACGTCGCCGGTACTGTCGGAGAACTGATCAAAGAAGGCAAAGTCCGCCATTTCGGGCTGTGCGAAATCGGCGCGGACACTTTGCGCAAAGCCCACAAAGAATACCCGGTCACAGCCGTGCAAAGCGAATATTCCCTGATGTGGCGCCGTCCGGAAAACGACCTTTTGCCGACGTTAAAAGAACTCGGCATCGGTTTTGTCCCTTACAGCCCGCTTTGCCGCGGCTTTTTAACGGGATCCATTACCGAATATACCCGTTTTGATCCTCAAAACGACAACCGGCAGACACTGCCCCGCTTTACCCCGCAGGCAATCCGCCACAATCTGCGGCTTGTCGAAAAACTCAACGCTTTCGGACGGACCAGAGGATCTACGCCCGCCCAAATTGCTTTGGGCTGGCTGATGGCGCAAAATGATCAGATTGTGCCGATCCCCGGAACAACCAAATTATCCCATCTGGAAGAAAACCTGCGCACACCCGAATTTAAACTGTCTTCTGCGGAAATCGAAGAATTAAATCAGGCCGCGGCAGACATCAAAATAATGGGCGACCGCTATGATGCCGTACAATCCGCTCTGGTCGGAAAATAAAACGACATTGTTCCGACTTATACAAGGCGGCCGTTTAACGAAACAACGGCCGCCTTTTTCGTAAACGCTTTTTTCATTTAATCCCGGCCGAAAAAACGACGTTTCGCATTTGCCGTATTTAAATTCAAAATCCCGCGGCGCCGCGGGGTTTTTTAATTGCATTTCAATATAAAAAATTTTTAAAATGAATTAAAACCTGATATGCTGAGACCGACCTGACAGAAAAGCATCTCTTATGAAAACATTCTTTTTTTATTTTTTCGGTATTGCAGCGATTCTGATTCTTACGATTCCGGTTTATTTCCGGCCGGTCATTCAGGCTGAAACGGAGATTTCAACACCTTCGTTGATCAAAGCGCAACTTTCTTATGTTCCGGCGGGAACGGACAGCCCCGTTCATCTGACAACATTTTCCGTCAAAGACCGGCAAAAACTGCGTTTTACGATACAGACGCCGGAGCTGTCCGCCATAAACATTAATTTTGAAGTGCACACCGACATGAATATCCGGGTGGGCGAATTGCATTTGCGCGGGCAGACCGAAAAGACGTTTTTTCCCGCCCCCGGCCGAACGGAAATCGTTTTTCCCGTTGAAAAAAATGAAACGTTTTCCTTTAACGAACTCTCGTTTACAGCAGACCGGCATTTTGATACCGCTTTATTCATTTTCATCTTCATATCAGCTTCGCTGCTTTTCTTTGCCCTGAAAAACAACGGGACAGCACGCCTTTTATTTGCGGCAGCCGCCGGCTACACGGGAATTTCATTAAGCTGCAATATCAACCCGGCGCAGCTGAATATGCTTTTCGGAACTTTGATTTTTGCCTTTTTGTTCTTTTTTTACAACCGCCTTTATACAAAAGAAACGCCGCTGAATTTTCCTTTGGCGACGGCCGGGATTATCTTTGGCACGGTTAATCTTTTATCTCTTTCTCTGTATCGTTTTGATTCATGGGATTTCATTGCGCAAAACGCCTTGCTTTGCACGGCGGGCGCTGTCGGACAGGGAATTTTGTTTTATGCCGTCGGCCTGTGTTTTTTTAAATTTATGTCCGACGGATTCTTTTTAAAACCGTATACGGGACGACAGTATATACCGCGTCTGATTGATTTTTACCGGCGCCATACGGTGTTATGCGCTTTTTTAATTATTCTGGCCTGCTGGCTGCCCTGGCATTTTATATATTATCCCGGTATTTTTCCCTGGGATTCCAAAGGCCAAATTAAACAGACGATGGATCTGCTGACAAAATCGCAAAGACACCCGGTATTGTCGACATTTTTGCTCAGCGCCTGTTTCCAAGCAGGCAGCCGGATCAAAGACTATAACCTCGGCATTTATTTTTATACCGCGCTGCAGTCCTGCTTCTGTGCTTTTGTTTTCGCATTATGCCTGAACCGCATAAAACAGCTGGGATTAAATTTTTACTTTCAACTGATCAGCCTGATTTTCTTTTCCATTTACCCGATCGGCGGTTTTATCGCCGTTTGGGATATGAAAGACACGCTTTACGCCGGCATGACGACCCTTTTTGTACTGCAGACACTGTCCGGTCTGCATGATCCTGAAAAATATTTCGCCGATAAAAAACAACTCTGCGCTTATGCCGTTGTTTTTCTGCTGGTCTGCCTGCTGCGGCGCAACGGAATATTCGTCGCTCTGCCGACAACCGCAGCTTTGCTGCTGTTTTCGGATATTCCCGTCAAAACGAAAAAAATAACGGCCCTTTTAACGGGAACGGCCGTCTGCTGCTTCTTTTTGCTTAATCAGGTTGTTTTTCTGTCATTAGGATATGCGCCGGGCCCGAAAAAAGAAGCCTTATCCATTCCGTTCCAACAAACGGCGCGTTACCTGAAAACCCACCCGTCCGACATTACGGCAGAAGAATACCGGATAATCAGCCGAATTTTGGACATTCCGGAAATCATACGCGATTATGCGCCGTTTACCGCGGCACATACTAAAAAAACCTATAAAATAGAAGGAGATCCCGAAGAAAACAAAAAACTGGCAGCCTATTTGAAAACCGCGGTCAAACTGTTTTTCAGACACCCGCTGACAGGTATTCAGGCGACTATGGCCAACAGCTTCGGTTATTATGCCTTTACACCGTATTTTGTCATAGAGCAGCAGGAACCTTTCGATCCTTTGTTTTGTACCGTTTTTCCCGACAAATTTGAAAATGCCAGAACGGCTGTCGGCGTGTTTTATAATAACGAAATGGCTTCCTCCCTGCTTTACACGGGCGTCAGAGCACCGGTTTATACCTGGCTTCTGGTGCTGCTCGGACTTTATGTTTACACGTCCGGCCGGCGGAAAAAACTGCTTTTCCTGACGGCGTCGGCGATGTCTGTTCTGATATGCGTCGCTTCTCCGTTAAACGGACTGTTGCGCCTGTATCTGCCGGTTATTACCGCCATGCCCGTTGTTTTTGCCTTTTGCGCCGCGCCGCAAATAAACACTGAAAAACAGGCGGAGGACCGTCAATGAAAAAACATATCGTTTTCAGCCTGATCTGCACGCTCTTTTTTATGCTGCCGATCGCTCCTTTTTACCTGACGCCGACAGTCCGCGTCAGCTTTCATGCCTTATCCGACACGGGCGCCCGAGTTTATCTGAACTATACGCAGAACGAAAATGAAAATATTCAAAAATACTTTTTAGAAAAAAACTTTTGCCCGAAAACGTCGGATTTTGTCTTTTTTGATGTTCCCGCCCAAAAACTGCACCAAATGATTTTGACGTTTTCCGTTCAGCCGCAGCAACAGATAAAGATTGACCAAATCAGGATTGAAGGGAAAACAACCCGGGTCTTGCAGCTGGAAGAAAACGACCTGATTACGCCGGACACTTTTGAACTGTCTCTGACAACGCCGTTAGACATTGAAGGAAAAACAAAGTTTTCTTTCTTTGCCGCTTTTGTTTCGGCGTTTTTTTCCTTTATCGCGTTTTATTGTCTTTTCCGGTTTAAGGCAGCTCGCGCCACGGCCGCGGCGATTGCGGGATACTTTTGCTTTTCTTTTTATTTCGATACCAATCTGGGAAAAGAAAATACCTTTTTCACTTTGCTGCTGACTGCGGGTTTATACGTTTTTTACCGTAAAGCCGAAGAAAACCGATTAAACAAAAAGGAAAAAGGCCTTCTTTTCGGTTTCAGCCTGATTTTCAGTTTATTATCCCTTTTTGCTTACAGCCTGCGTTTTTCTCTTACTTTTTCGGTTATCAAAAATAATATGCTGTTTTCTGTCGTTTCCGTTGCCGGCGAAACGGCTCTGACTTATGCGCTTTGTTCTTATCTGTTCAGGTTTTGGGATTATCTGGGAACACGGCGAAATGATTTTTCCGCCCGATGGTTCAGATTTTATCAAAAATATACTTTTGCCGTTTCCTTCTGCCTTATTCTGAGCGTATATCTGATTTTAGCCCTGATTTACTACCCCGGCCGCATCTCGCCGGATATGGTTCTGCAGCTGGCGCAAATTTCGGGTATTTCCGAACAATCCCAGCATCACCCGTTTTTATCGACTTTTTTAATGGGAATCTGTTTTAAGACCGGTCTGTTTTTAAAAGACGGCCGGCTGGGCGCTTTTCTTTATATTTTATTGCAAAGCCTTATTTGCGCCGCGGTTTTTGCCGCCTGCCAGAAAAAAATCAGACGCTGGGAATTGCCCGTGCTTTTTCAGGCGGGAACTTTAATCTTTTTTGCCGCGGTTCCTTTCGGCATATTCATGATCTGGGGAGTAAAAGACGTCCCTTACAGCGCCTTTTTCACTCTGTTTTTACTGCAGACGATATCGCTTGTCACGGAAAACGACAGAGGTCGTTTTTTCAAAAATCTGATTTCTTATATATTGACGGGATTAATGGTATGCCTGCTGCGCAACAACGGCGTTTACATTATCCTGCCGACGCTGCTTTTTTTATTTTTCCGCACTTCGCATAAAAAAACGGCAGGGATTGCTTTTTTAACGGTTTTAACCGTTTACCCCGCCCTGACACAATACGTTTTTCCCGCCATGGGATTTCCGCCCGGCAGTAAAAAAGAAATATTCTCAATTCCGTTTCAACAAACGGCGTTTTACGTAAAACGACACGGAACGGAAATCACCGCCGAAGAATACCTGACGATTGACCGCGTGCTTTCGTTCCATGAACTCGGCAGAAATTATTACCGTTATTCTTCCGACCCTGTCAAAAAAACATACAAACTGAATGACGCGGAAAAGGAAAACGCTTTTCTGGCGAATTATCTTTTCGTCTGGGCAAAGATGTTTTTCAAACACCCCGTCACTTATTTTCAGGCATTTTTAAGCCAATCGTCACAGTACTATACCTTTATTCCCAACCTGCTTTCACTGCCTTCCCGGGTCGTTGTTCTGACGGAATGGCTGAATACGTCGGAAACAGGCGGCGACGCTTTACCGCTCAAAGATATATCAGACTGGCTTTATTATTCTTTTTTATGGTATATCCCGATTTTAAATCTGTTTTACAGTTGCGCGTTTTATACAAACTTCAGCATATTGCTGTGGATTTACCTGCTATGCCGGAAAAAAGAAAAAAGCGCCGCGCCTTTTGTTCCGGTGCTGATCAATATTTTGGTCTGCGTCGCTTCGCCGGTCAATGGACTGCTGCGTTACGCCATGCCGATGATCGCCGCCGCGCCGCTGATTCTTGCCTTTGCCGTTTTTGAAAAAAAGAATCCTTTTTTACTGGATAAAAAATAAAATTCCCTATACACCTGTTCCAATCGTCGATAAGGAACAGGAAAAACAATGACGGACACAAGACGACTGCAGCTGGGAACAGACCCCATTCCCCGATTATTATGGACATTTGCTCTGCCAGCCGTAATCGGCCTGTTGATTAATGCGTCTTATAATCTGGTCGACCGTATTTTTATCGGCAACGGAATCGGGGCTTTGGGATTGGCCGGAGTTGCCGTTTCCTTTCCGACAACCGTCCTGCAAATGGCTTTCGGATTAATGGTCGGTATCGGCGGCAGCGTTAATTTTGCCGTCAGTTTGGGACAAAAAAAGATTCCCCGAGCCGAACGGATTTTTACCAACGCCGTTATGCTGATCGGACTGTTGGCAATTATTTTTATCATTATTCATTTTTTATTTTTGGAATCTCTGCTGAAACTTTACGGCGCGACGCCGACAATCATGCCGTATGCCAAAACTTATTTAAAAATCACACTGTGCGGTGCATTGTTCATGATGACGAACATGACGCTGAATAACTTTATCCGAGCCAGCGGTTTTCCCCATATCGCCATGTATACCATGCTGATCGGCGCCGTCACGAACACTATTTTGGATCCGGTTTTTATTTTCATTTTTCACTGGGGAATTGCTGGAGCCGCCTATGCTACGGTCATAGCTCAGGTTGTTTCTTTTCTCTGGGCATTTTCTTTTTTTCTGTCGTCAAAAGCCCCTTACCGGTTCAGAAAAAGATATGCCTCTTTTTCCGTTAAAATTTTGCTGATGATCTGTTTTGTCGGTACGGCTCCGTTTATGATTCAGCTGGCCAACGGATTAATGCAGACGATCATCAACAAATCGCTTGTTCTGTACGGCGGCGACATAGCCGTTTCCGCCATGGGCGCGACGATTGCCGTAACAATTCTGCTGTTTATGCCCGTGATCGGCCTGTGTGAAGGTGCTCAGCCTGTCATCAGCTTTAACCTGGGAGCGAAAAAATATGGCCGCCTGTTAAAAATCTACCGGCTGACATTGATGATTTCGACACTGTTTTTTATTATCAGCTGCAGTATTTTGCAGTTATTTTCCGTTCAAATTATACAGATATTTAACCGCAGCGATCAGGAATTGATTACGATCGGATCGAATTCTTTGAAGATTCTCAGCTTACTGTATCCGCTGATCGGCCTGCCTGTCGCAACGACGTTTCTGCTGCAAGCGACCAGATGCCCCCGCACGGCGACGTTTTTAGCACTCAGCCGCCAGCTGATTTTTATCATTCCCGGATTGATCATTCTGCCGCGTTACTTAGGCCTGGAAGGCGTTTTTTACGCTTTTCCGGCGGCAGATTTTCTTGGCTTTCTGATTTCAATTCCGATTGCCGTCCGGCAGTTCAGAAAATACAGCCGCCTGGAAAAAGAAAGAAAAGCCGAAGAAACTACGGTTCTTTTTTCTGATCGGCCGGCACGGTCGTCAGCCCCATAGCGCCCAGAATTTTTCCGAACAAAGCCGTTTGCGGATAACTTCCCATAAAGAAAAAAGCGCCATTTCCGACGGCGGAAACAGGAATCGGCACGGCAGTCTGACCAAACGTCGAATATCCGACGCCCGCCCGCCGCGCCAGAATTTTGATCGGCGCCGTCTGTAAGGGATCATATTTTCCGTATTTATTTAAATAAGCTTCGGTTTTCGGTCGTTTTGCCGGTTCCGCCATACTGTATCGAAATGCTTCGCGTAGCGCGGACAGTTCCACAGCGTTCAAATTCATGTCCAAAGCCAGTTTGGCGTCTTCGTTTCCTTTTCCCGCCTGATTCGTCAATTCTTTTTTCTGCTCTTTGGATAACAGCCGCAATCCGAAATTTTTTTCGATCTGCGGCATAAAATTTTCCAGAGTCGCCCCGATCTGCCGACGTTTACGAAAACGGTTAACGGCAGTTTTAAACGCTTCCGCCGAAATTTTCTGACTTTTAAAAACACCGACGTTCAGATCCGCGGAATTGTCAATTCCCAGCGTCATACCGCCCGTTTCAACCGTTCCGGTAACGACGATCAAAGTTTCCTGCGGCCGTTCGCGATAAAAATCATACGCTTTTTTCACCGCCTGATCAAAAGCGTCCATTTCCCGGATCAAAGCCGCCGTATCATGCATTTCCGCCGCCTGATTCATTTTTCCGGCGATTGTGATTAAAACGAAACCTTTTTCCGTTTTGAATTTTTCAACGGCTTTTTCAACGAAACCGGCCAAAGACGGAGAATCCGGCTTTGCGTCAATGGCGAAAGGAATATTTTTAAACGCCGCGACGACTTTGCCCGCAGGCAACTTTTCCTGCCCCTTCAGCGAAGAAATCTGTTTATACCCGCCTGATTTCAAAACGACGCTTAAATCTTCTTTTTTGAACGATTTCTGACGTTTAAAAGCCTGCCCCATCATCAAAGCAACGCCGCTGTCTTTGGCTTGAACGGCGATGTCGTAATAATTCTGTTTTTTGGCAGAATGAGCGTAAAAAGACGCGGGAACAACGCCGTCCAGAGAAGAATCCGTAATAATGCCGACGGCATAACCGTTTTGCACGGCGACGGACGTTATTAACGGAACGGCGGGATCATTTTCTCCCAGCATGGAAACCATTCCTTCTTTTCCCAGCTTTCCGGAAGCCAGCGCCCCGGCCGAAGCCGCCGTATCCGCCAGATTCGACTGGACGGCCGCCGTCGTTGCACTGCCTTGAATCGGCAGCGTATTGATAAACAGCCGGTCCCCGCCGGCCAGTTCGGTTAAACGCCGTTGCGCGTACGAAGCCCCGTCGCCGATAAAAAAGAAAACATATTTCGCAAGTTTTTCTTCTTTACATGCGTTAAGGATAAAACATAAGGCGAAGAAAAAACATAAGGAAAACAATCCTTTAATTTTTTTCCCTTTAAAGAAAGAATGAAACATCGTTGACTCTTTACAATGGAATAAGATAACGTTGACTTTGGACGTATTAAAAAACAATGTCAAACAAAAAGAACCTTTTTCCTTTTCGACGGAATAACGGGATAATGAAAATTTACTTTTTGATCTTTTTAGTTTTCGCGGGGTTTTGTACGACAGCGGCGGCAGATCCGTTTGACGTTGAAAAAACGGTGCCGGTTTTGCCGACTGCTCCGGTTTGTTCTTCGTCAAACATTACGGCCGAAAAACTGCGTTTGGCAGACGTTATCAATCTGGCATTATGCCAAAATCCGCAAACCCGCCAACTTTATATGGGCGCTTTGGCCTCGGCTGCCGAATACGGACAAGCCAAAGCGGACTATCTGCCGACAATAGATTTATCGGCCGGCATACGCCAGACGGACACCCATGTCCGGCACGGCAGGGATTCAAATGCTTCTCCGGTGACGGCGGGCGTATCTTTGGACTGGCTGCTGTACGACTTCGGCGGGCGGGAAGCGTCAACGGAAATTGTCAGACAATCCCTGAACGCCGCTTTGGCAACGCGTTCCGACACCCTGCAAAGCCTGATATTCGACGCGGCGGAAGCTTACTATCTGGTTTTCGCCGCACAGGAAGAATATAAAAATTCCAACGCGACTTTGGAATCCGCACTGTCCGCTTACGAAGCGGCGTCCAAGCGTTATGAACTGGGACTGGCGGCCCTGTCAGACAAGCTGCAGGCGGAAACGTCTTATTCCGAAGCGCAGCTGAGCGTTACCAAAGCCGAGGAAGCTTTGGAATTGGCCAAAGGACGACTGGCCGTTTTACTCAACTTCACCCCGGATCAGCAGCTGGAACTGTACGAAGAAAAATATTCCATGGATTATTTTTCCCTGCCGCAGGACATTGACGCTCTGTTTCAAACGGCTTTGAACAATCGCGCCGATATTCTGTCCCAAAAAGCCGCAATCAAACAAGCCGAATCGACAATAGAGCTGCAAAAATCAAAAAACGCGCCGTCTTTCGCCGTGTCGGCCGGTCTGAACGCCGACGACGAATTGACAAAGGGCGGACAACGCTCTTACTCCAGTTCCGTCGGACTGACGATGACGGTGCCGCTGTTTACGGGATTTAAAAACCAATATCAGATTTCTCAGGCGCGTTATCAGCTGGAACAGAAAAAAGCGGAACTCAAGCAGCTGGAAAACGATATCAGGCATGAAGTCTGGACAACTTTTCAAAACTTTTTCACCGCCAAGAAAACCTATGAAATTTCTTTAACCATGTTTGCTTCCGCGGATCAAAATGCCAAAGTCGCCTTAGGCGCGTACAAAGCCGGCAAAGGAAGCATTCTGACCGTTTTAGACGCGCAGTCAAGGCTGGCCGACGTTCGTTCGACCAGAAGCCGTTCTTTTTATGAACTCTTGATTGCCAAGACAAATATTATCAGGAAAATCGGGCTGATTGATCCCTTCAGAACGAAAAAAGGATTTTAACCCATGAAAAAAGCGTTTGTTATTCTTATCGTTTTGGCTTTGGCCGGTGCCGGTCTTTATTACAAACATTTCGGTAAAAAATCCGATATCGTTTACGATACGACGACGGTTTCCCGCGGTCCGATCCGCGTTGACGTAACAGCTTCCGGTACAATTCAGCCGGTCAATATCGTCAGCGTCGGCACGCAGGTGTCCGGCATTATTGAAAAAGTATTCGTCGATTATAATTCCATCGTAAAAAAAGGCGACCTGATCGCTCAGCTGGAAACGTTTACGCTGGCCGAAGACTTAAAAGAAGCGCAGGCGGCCGTAACAGACGCCAAAGCAAAACTGGATTACGCGAAATTAAACGCAAAACGCAATAAAGAATTGTACGAACAAAACTTTATCGCCCGTTACGAATGGGAAGAAGCCGATCTGGACGTTGTCAACGCGCAGGCGACTTACGATAAAGCAATAGCGCAGGCCAAAAAAGCAAAACGCAACCTGGGGTACGCGAACATCATTTCGCCCGTCAACGGCATTATCGTCACCAAAGAAGTCGAAGAAGGCCAGACCGTCGCGTCCAGTTTCCAGACGCCCGAACTGTTTACAATCGCGGAAGATCTGACCAAAATGCAGATTGAAGCCGAAATTTCCGAAGCCGATATCGGTCAGATCAAACCGGGGCTTTTGGTTAACTTTACGGTTGACACCTTCCCTGCCGATATTTTCAAAGGAACCGTTTCTCAGGTTCGTCTGCAGCCGACAGAAGATTCAAACGTCGTCATGTATACGGTCGTTATTTCCATATCGAACGATGATCTGCGTCTTTTGCCGGGCATGACGGCCTATGTCACCATTACGGTTGAAGAAAAACCCAGCGTTTTAAGACTGCAAAACATGGCCTTTCAATTCCGTCCCGCCAGCCAGGGCATCAAATCAACCAGAAAAATATCGAACGCCGACCGCCAGCGCCTGATTCAGGAACGCAAAACATTAAAGCCCAATCAGGAAATTGTCTACGTTCTGCAGGACAACAAACCGGTTGCCCGCAAAGTAACAAAAGGCATTTCCAATTTACTGGTAACGGAAATCCTTGACGGACTGACAGAAGGCGAAAAAGTAATTCTGGAAGACCTGTCAACAACCGCTTCGGCCAAACGCGGAGGGCCTCCATGAGCAAAAAGGTCATAGAGATCAAAGACGTCTGTAAAACCTACTTTATGGGCGGCGGCATGAAACAGGACGTATTAAAAAACGTCAACATGACCGTGGAAGAAGGGGAATTCGTTGCCATTATGGGGCCTTCCGGGGCCGGCAAATCGACATTTATGAATGTTCTGGGTTGCCTGGACCGCCCGACATCGGGAACGTATATTCTGGGCGGCAAAGAAGTTTCCGCCATGAACGACAATGAACAGGCTTATATCCGCAATCACATGATCGGTTTTGTGTTTCAGGGATTTAACCTTTTGATGCGCCGAACACTGACGGATAACGTTTCTCTGCCTTTGATTTACGCAAATGATACGACAAAAGAAGAACGCATCAAACGCGCCGTCGAAAAATTGGAACTTGTCGGATTGAAAGGCTTTACGGATCGTTTTCCCAATCAGATTTCAGGCGGTATGCAGCAGCGTGTAGCAATCGCCCGCGCTTTGATCAATAATCCGGAAATGATTTTGGCCGACGAACCGACCGGTAATCTGGACAGCAAAACCAGCGATGAAATTATGCTTTTTCTGCAACAACTTAACCGGGAACAAGGCATTACGATCGTTCTGGTAACGCATGAACCCGATATTGCCCAATATGCGCGCCGCCTGGTCAGGATTGTTGACGGACAGGTCGCTTATGACGGTGATGTTAATGCTTATATGGAACAGCAGAAATGATTAAAGCCATTTTTCATGAAGCCTGCCTGTCCATGACAGGAAACAAACTGCGGTCTTTTTTAACAACACTGGGAATTATCATCGGCGTCTGCGCGGTCGTCATGATGGTTGCCGCCGGCCAGACCGTACAGAATATCATTCAGGAACGTTTTGTCGCTATGGGCGCAAACTTGCTGATTATCCGTTCTCAACGTCCCAGGGCTGCCGTCAGGACCTCTGAACCCATGACGTCCATTACATTGGACGATGCCATCGCATTAAAAACACTGCGAGGACTTGACGTCGTTGCGCCGGTGCTCAGTACCAGCGCCCAGGCGATCAACGGCCCGTATAACTGGAGCGTTTCCATCACCGGAACGACTCCCGATTACATGAAAACGGCTAACTGGGAAATAGCCAAAGGCCGCGGGTTAGACCAGCAAGATATCCGCAAGGGAACGACAAACGTCGTTATCGGCCACGAAGTCATGACGGAACTGTATCCTTACGAAGATCCGATCGGGAAAACGATCCGCATTAAAAACCAGCCGTTCAATATCGTCGGCGTTTTAAAAGAAAAAGGCTCCAGCACGGGAGGCGCTAATCAGGACTCGGCGGTTATGATGCCGCTGCTGACCGTTCAAAGACGTTTTAACCGTTATGCCAAACTAAACGCCGTCAATCATATTGCCGTTAAATTTTCGGAAACGGAAAACTTAAACCTTGTTGAACAGCGGATTACACGCTTTTTGCGTGCCCGCCATAAAATCAAAGATGAAGACCCGGACGATTTCCGCATTTTCAACATTGCGGAATTCGTCGAAAACATCAAACTGATCGGGACGGTTTTATCAATTTTGCTGGCGGCGATTGCTTCAATTTCCCTTGTGGTCGGCGCAATCGGGATTGTCAATATGATGCTGGTTTCCGTTACGGAACGAACGCGTGAAATCGGGATCAGAAAAGCACTGGGAGCGCCAAACAATTGGATTATGCTTCAGTTTTTATTTGAAGCCGTTTTAATATCCATGATCGGCGGGACAATCGGATTGATTTTGGGTATCGGTTTTTCGCAGCTGGGCGGTCATATTTATCATGTTGACGTTCCTTTCAGCCTGTGGCCGGTTATTTTATCCTTTACCGTCGCTTTTGTCGTCGGGGTTGTTTCCGGGGTTTTCCCGGCTTATAAAGCCATGAAACTGGATCCCATTGAAGCATTGAGATATCAATAATCTTTTGGAAACTCAGTTACACAAAAAAGGCCGGATAACTCCGGCCTTTTTTATGTCTTTTATTATTCCTGCGTTTTTTCAGCTTTTCCTTCTTCTTTAGCTTTCAGCTTTAAAAACACATAAGAACAAAGCGGAACGCTGAGCAAATAAAGAACGAAAGTCGTGCTGACGGTCAACCAGGGTTTATATACCAGCGCGCCGGCATAAAAACCGGCTAAAGCCAACAGCAAAACAACGAACCGGACAGGAACGCGAAAATGCTTTAACGAAATGGTCGGCAACCTTGAAGCCATTAAAAATGCACTGATAAACAAAAAAGCTTCGACAAACGGGCCGCTGCGGAAAAATTCGTTGCCGCTGTGGAAATACAGCATAATCGGCACCAAAGCGATATAAGCGCCGCCCGGCGCCGGCAAGCCGACAAAGAAATGTTTCCAATAAGACGGTTGAGGCCCTTCGTCCAGCATAATATTGAACCGGGCCAAACGCAAAGCGCAGCAGATCGGCACCAGCAAGGCAAAAATCCAGCCGACCGGCGACGTCGTTCCCAGCGCCCAGAAATACATCAGCAGCCCGGGTGCAACGCCAAAGCAGACAACATCGGACAAAGAATCCAGTTCCGCCCCGAAATCGGACGTTCCGCGCAGCATACGCGCGACACGGCCGTCCAAAGCATCAAAAACAGAAGCCATTAAAATAGAAAAGACGGCAAATTCGAATTTGCCTTCCATTGCGAAACGAATAGACGTTACGCCGGACGACAAAGCAAATAATGTCACCAGATTGGGCGCGATCCGATTTAACGGCAGATCTTTAATTCGTTTACGGGAATCTTTTAACATATCAGACAATTTCCCCCTTGCGCGCAGGACCTGAAACAGCCATGTCCGCCAAAATCGTTTCTCCGGCGACCGCGGTCTGGCCTTCCAGAACCAACGGTGCGACGCCTTTGGGCAGATAAACGTCCAGCCGGCTGCCGAAACGAATCAAACCGAAGCGTTCTCCGGCTTTTAACTGGTCACCTTCTTTGACAAAAGTCAGAATCCGGCGCGCAACCAGTCCGGCAATTTGAACAAAAGCGATTTTTTGTCCCGTAACGGTTTCCATCGCCAATTCCTGACGTTCGTTGTTTTCACTTTCTTTATCCAAAGAAACATCAACAAAAGCCCCAGGCCTGTAAAACATTTTCGTAATTTTTCCCGTCATCGGCGCCCGGTTGACGTGAACGCTGAAAACGCTCATAAAAATGCTGATCCGCGTCATCGGTTCTTCGCCGATTTCCAGTTCTTTGGGCGGGACGACTTCGGCAATCGCGCTGACAATCCCGTCTGCCGGAGACAAAACCAGCGTATCGCCTGCGGGAACGGCCCGGCGCGGATCGCGGAAAAAGAAATAGCACCATACCGTTAAAGCCAGACAGACAACGCCGACCGGCTTGAACAACATCCACATTAAAACGGTTACGGCGGCAAAAACTCCGACAAACCGCCAACCTTCCAGGTGAATCGGAGGAAGGATAAAACGGCGCCAGGATAAATCAACTCGGGACATTAAAAGCTCCTTTTAAGTTTATTGACGGCTGTAGTTGTAAGCCAACATTTCAAGAGAAAAAAGTATTTTTTCGCCTTTCCTTTATTTTTCCGGATTAGGCGGCAAAACAAAAACCTGATTCGGATAAATCAAATCGGGATTTTTAATTTGATTTTTATTGGCCTGATAAATCGTCACATAAGCAAACCCCGTACCATATAAATGTTTTGCGATTTTCCACAGACAATCGCCTTTGACGACACGGATACGGCGGCGTTTGGCTTTTTCGATTCCTTTTTCGATTTCAAAAGGAACTTCAACGCGAGCGGTGACTTTTCCTTTTAAATCCACTTTGTCCGCCCGGATTAAATATTTCCGACCGGCTTCCAGTTTTCTGGGAACACGCAAAGACCACTCGCCGGATTCGGCCCAAATATTGCCTAAAAACAAATTATCGGCGTATAAATTAATGCGTCCGGATTCCCGAATTGTCCCCCGTATGACGAACGCGTCATTAACATAATTAACGGAACGGATATCAATATCAATCTGCACCTGCGGCGCCGGCGCCTGTAAAACGCTGACATCTTCGGCATCGGGCGACATCATGACAGCCAAAGCTTCCCCTGCGCGCTCAGGTTCGGGGACATCAACAACGACGACTTCAGATTCGTCGCGCGTGTTCATCGAATCGTCGCGCAGCCATATTTCATGCGTTCCTGAAACAAGAGGTTCCGAAGGAATATAAACCCACTCGCCGTTTTCATTGACGGTAAATTCAGTTAAAACACTTTCGCCGTCCATCAAAGAAACGACGGCGCCGGCCGTACCCTTACCGGCCGCGACCATACTGCCGTCTTTTTCGACTCGGACAATATCAAACGAAGCCTTCAAAGCCGGAACAGTCGAATCATTTTCCGCGATATTTTCAGTCGGAGTCTTTTTTTCACTGTCCGCAGACCTGCCGGGATTTTCAAACGGAATATCGGTTGTTTCACTTTGAAGGGACGGTTCGTCCGAAAAAGGAAGCACCTGATTTTCCTGAGAATCCGGGTAAAAAATAAAGAATAAAGCAGCGACAAAAAAAAGAACGGCCACAGCGACAGCGATATTTTTCTTCACGACGGCACCTAAAAAAATAAAAAAAAGATAAAACCCTCTTGCAGTATATCAAACTTCGCGCTATAAGCAATAACACTTCTTCGGAGTGTAGCTCAGCTTGGTAGAGCACTACGTTCGGGACGTAGGGGCCGGAGGTTCAAATCCTCTCACTCCGACCAATATAAAAGAAACCGCCTTATGGCGGTTTTTTTTATATAGTTTGAATCGGATTTGAACCGGAGAAGGAGGTTCGGCCGAAGCAAAGCGAAGGCAACGCCGGAACGGCGGCCCGTCAGGGCGAGCGCATGCGAGTAAATCCTCTCACTCCGACCAATAAAACTTTACTGCCGTTCCGGACCGATTAAAATTTCCAAAACATGCTTTTCTTCATCAGCGGACAAAGGTTGTGAGAAACCGATTTGTTCCTGCTGAGGAGCCATACCGATATAGATTTTTTTTAAATCGACTCCCTCCTGCAGAAAAACAGCCGCTGTATTTTTGGCTCGGTCTAAGGCTCCCAAAGCTTGATCCGAAGCGGAACCGCGATAAGACAAGCGCCCCAGCAGACAAACAAAATCTCCGTTTTCCCGCGCCTGAACGGCGGCTTCTTCCAACCGGCGTACAGCGGCTTCATTTAATTCCGCGCTGCCATATTCAAACAACACCGTCAGTCGCTGTCCCTGATTACCGGCCGGACACCCGGTATCATTATGAAAACCGGCAGAAACACAGGAATTCAAAAAAAATGCCGTTAAAAGCAAAAACTTTCTTTTCATTTGGGGTCTCCTTGTGCTAATAAGGTGTTGTCCCTTTTCGCGGATATGGTGGAATGGTAGACACAACAGACTTAAAATCTGTTGAGGCTTTGTCCTCGTGCGGGTTCAAGTCCCGCTTTCCGCACCAATCAAAAGCCTTGAGAAATCAAGGCTTTTTTTGTTGTCTGAAACTTTCGCCACAGAAAAAGCCTTTCTTTGAAAAATCACCGTTGCAACCTCTTTGCAACCCGTTTCTTCAACCGTTTTCGTCCTTAATCAATCCGAATCCATTATTGTAAAAAGCCCCTGTTTTTGCAACCGGTTTCTGAAATCGAAAAGGCGAGATTTTTTCTCGTTTAACAACAACGTTCTCCTACAGTAATACAGCAAGCGTGCATTTTTAGATGTGTTCTTACCGTTTGGCGGACGGACGGCAAAAATAAAAAATCCGACCGCCGTTTTTGTTCCTCTTTGCCATCGGCAAATGCCTCGCAGAGTTCACCGGCAAGCGTTCGTATTACGAATTGCGTATCCTGCCATCATCATCTATTCGCCTTGTCCTGTCCACCTGTAAAAATAAATCCAATGAAAAGATGCGACAGAGGGAAGTCTTACCGCTCTCTGATCGTCCAAACAAAAATAAAAGCCTTTCCTTTCTTCAATTATTTATGCCGTTGTATTTCTTGTTTAGGGGAAAAGATTGTTCTCTACCTCTGTCAGATTGAAAATGATTTCTGAAAACGGCATTTAAAATTTTTCAAGCCGTTTTGTAGCGTTGTTTAAAACTTCACGCATCGTTTGTTTTAACAGTTCGGGAGCAATGATCTGAACAGAATCCTCCCACGCGACCAAAAAATAGCAAAGTTCCCGTAATCCGCCCGTTCTCATTGATAAAGTAACGCTTCCGTCTTTGTTTTTTTTCATTTTTTGAGTCGGATGGAAACTGTAATTTTCAATAAACGATGCTGCTTCCTTTGTGAAAAGCAGGACGATGTTTTCCTCATCGCCGTGAAAAATACCGATCGCGTTTTGACAAGCATATTCTTTCAGCGAAAAATCAACAGGCTTGTGAAACGTTTGTTCCAATGGTTTGGCATCCCTGATGTTCAGGATGTTAAAAGTCAGTATTTCCCCGTTTTCTTCGGCAATCAGATAGGATTTTCCGAAATGATGAATGACGCCATATGGAGAAACGCATCGTTTGCCCGTTTTTCCCGTTGCCGTTATATAAGAAAAAGACATTTTATGAAAAGAGTCTGCCGCCTGTTTAATCAAGCTTATGACTTTTTCATTTTCCGCCGTAAAGCGATTGACCGGATGTTGCAGATAAATCTCCGTTTCGTTTTGATTTTCCATATCCGCTTCAGTTTTTTTCAGCGTTTTTTCGGGCAATCTGTTCTTGATTTTGGCTTCAAGTTCAATCAACAATCGTTTCAGTCTGTCCGCGTTTTGTGTTGACAGCAGCTTCTCAATCTCTTTCAAACAAAACAAATCGTCGCTTGTAAAAAAATCATCTTTTTGCTCTTTCCTACTGATGCGCCATCGTTTGATCGTGTCCCAGAAATTAACGGTTTCAACGCCCAAAGCAAGATCGGGATCCGATACGGCGGCGATCATTCTCTGCGCAGTGCGATAGCTGACGTTGAACGTCTTTGTGATGTCTTCCAACGAAACGCCTGATGCCGACGAACGCATCATCTTGATCAGTAATAAGATGTTCTTTACTTTTTCCAATCGCATTTTTTATAATCCCTTTATCAATGTGACCGATTTTGTCATATCGCCGTGTTTATAATCAAGTCTTTGATAAAAACGGAGGAAAAAATGATTTGCAGGGAAATGATCGGACGGGAAACGGACTGGAAAGCTCTTGAACCGGAAATCCGAGGTGCAAGCGTTGAAGAAATCGATACTTTTTTTATGTTTATCGCCGGATTATGCCGGGAAACGAAGGTTTTAAAAACGTTGGTCAGGCGGGTTAAATTGCTGTTTGAAACAGGACTTCCGGCATCGTTTTTTCAGCTCGCGGTCGTTCAACAGACGCCGGAAAATCTGGACGTCTTGCTTGAAACCGTTTCGGATATCAACGAAACCGTTGACGGCACGGACACGTTATTGATGATTGCGGCGAAGGAAGCGAAAGAAGACGTCTTTTCCGTTTTGCATAAGCACGGTGCAGATTTTAACATCTGCGACGAAAACGGGCTTTATCCCGTCGATCTGGCGGGGATATGCAACAGCCCTTTTTTAAGAAGCCTTTCAAGGTATGAGAAAAACTCTGTTTTCGACTTCGGAAATGTATCGCTTGCCGAAGTCCGTCAATGGATCAAAAACGGCGGCGATGTGAATGCCGCAGCGGTCGATGACGGGAAAAAACATCAAAGAACCGTCTTGCAGCGTGCCGTTTTATTGGCGCAGGAACCGGAAATCATCAAAGAACTGCTCGACGCGGGAGCTATCGACGACAATCATTCCGCGCGTTTTTGCCACGCCGTCAAAGCAGGGAAAGACGCCGTAGCCGTCCGTGCTGTTTTAAAATCCGGAGTTGATGTCAACGGTTTTACGCCCGTCTTCATCCGCCCTTTGTTTTACGCTTTGCGTTTCAGCGACGATCCCGCCGTGATCAAAGCTGTTTTAGACGCCGGCGCGGACATTCACGCGACCGAAAAAATGGTATCTTCAATTCTTTCTTCGGGCTTTTCCGTTTTAAAACGCGCCGTTTATGACAACAAAAGCGTCAAGATCATCAAAATGTTGTTGGAATACGGCAACGATTTTGAAGATGAGGCGTTATCTTTACTTTGCACGGCGGTTCTGCAATGTCCCGATCTGAACGTCTTTACCGCTTTATGCGATACGGTCAAAAAAAATCCGGAAAAGATGGAAGTGTTGGAAGAAAAAATGAAAACGGCGTATCAGGTCGCGGTTCATCACAAGCTTCCTATCGCGGACGGCTTGATTTTGCCGATTGGCGAAATCCAAGCTCAAATTGTCAAAAACAAAGTGAAAAAGCTGATTGAAAATAAAGAAACAAACAAACTGATCGAATATTTAAAAATCGACGCGGGCAACGAAACTGCTTTACAAAGGGCGTTGATGATGCGTTATCCGCCTTTCGTTATTATGGATTTTATCGACTGTGGCGAAGACGTGAACGTTACACAGTACGCTTTCGGAACGATTTTAATGTTGGCTCTGCGATATAAATACAAAACGCCGGTCATTCGAAAAATACTGGACGCCGGTGCGCGGATCAACGAAACTACGAAAGATAATCTGACGGCGTTTTATCAGGCGATCAAATCCGATGCTAATGACAAGACATTAAAATTGTTGTTGGAGCGGGGCGCAAATCCCGACATCAAAACGGAAAAAGGACAATCCGCGCGCGATATCGCGAACGAACATCAAAAAGAAATTATTGAACAATATGAAAGGAATAAGAAATGAACGCCAATCAAGAACAGAAAACTGTTGAATCCATCAAAAAAGTATCATCCGAATACACGCCTTATTTAGCATTGGCTCTTTGTTGGAACGACCAGGGACAGAAAGGACTTTTTTATGACAAGGTTCCGGCGTCCTTTGCCCGTCATCCGTGTGATTTGTTTGATAAAGAAAATGGAAATAGGGAAGAATGGAAAAATTTGACCGGATATAAGGTTGATAATTGCAAAGATATGTTGCCTAAAAAGGCCGAATCTCTTCGTAATAATATCGCGGGCGGGTTGCAGGTCAGCAACTTCGGGCGCGTCGGTATTCCGATAAAATGTAACAGAGAAAACGAACTTTTCAAAGGATGTAAAGGTTGCGCATTAAGTGAAAGAACAGTTTCTATTGCCCTTGAAGAAAATAAAACTGAGTCTATTGATAAATGCACAAAATTTCATTTCATTTTACCTCAATATGAGAAATGTTCTTGGAATGAGACAGAACAGGAATTTAAAAAATATAATGGTTATCTGGTCGTTAACATAAACGGTAAGGAATGGTTAGTTTATGAGCTGGTTGCCGAAGCGTTTGAATTGAAAAAGGAAGCTTTTCAAAAAATGAAAGAGTTTATGAAGAAAAAAGAGATCGAATTTGACGATGAAAATAAACTGAAAGATGATTTTAATAATGGAGAATTACAGATTCATCATATCAATAACAACGGGCATCACAACACACCGTGGAATGGAGAAGATGGAAATTTAATCGCCTTGCCGGATAGCGTTCATCAGAAACTATAAAATCAAAACTCCTTCTTAAAAGTTAGCCTGCTATTCATTCATTTCTATGATGGCGAAATTCTATCGGTAGAGTCCGTATTCAGTCGTTTACAATCGTATTCGTCCGTAGTGTCTTGTTTCGTCGGTATTCCCTTGTTTCCGGTTCTTTGCCGCGGCAGAAAAAATCTGCCATAGCGCGCCGTCCGTCCGGTCGCGTCTGTTGACGCTTCCGGTCTGCGGCGGTCTTGAACGGGCGTTCCCTTTTGTTCGTAATTCAAGAAAGGTTTGTCCCGTGTTCGGGGCTTTTCTCTTCTATCTGCTATTTTTCAAATCCGGAGCAAACGCCCCCTCTGTTATTGGGAGCGTCTGCCGTGACAGCGTCGCTTCACCATCGGATTTGTAAAAATGCGATAGCAAGTTAGCGCAAAACTTTTGCGCCCTTGCCAAAGGGACTTCGCCCCTCTCGGATCACCCCTTGTCCCGTTCACCCTTGATCATATTTTCGGAAACTCTCAAACGTGTTGACGGTGTTTTGCAACGCTTGAGCGACAGCCGACGTGTCCACCCGCGCATAAACTTGCGTCGCCGAAAGCGTTTTATGGTTCAGCGTCTTTGACACGACGGACAAATTCACGCCGCCCATACATTCATAGCTTGCGACCGTGCGCCTTAAATCGTGCATTCTTAAATTGTCGATACAGGCTCTTTTTTTAATGCGTTCCCAAACATCCCGCGGTTCTGTCAAATGAGCCGCACGATCAGACGGTTTAGGAAACACCCACGGATTTCCGCCGGATTGCAATTTCAATTCTTTCAGCATTAAAACAAGCTGACCGACAAGGGGGACGCGCAACGAAGTCCCGTTCTTCGTTTTCGGAATAAACCAGACGTCGGTTGTAAAGTCGATATCCTCCCAACGCATGGAAAGAACATTTCCCCTCCTCTGTCCCGTGAACATCAAAGTATAAAAGAATGTTCTGTAAACCGGATCGGATTCTTCGTCCAATGCCGAAAAAAGCCGTTGTATTTCATCGGGAGAAAGGAAACGGTCGCGAGCTTCAACATGAAACTTTTTGATTCCGGCGGTCGGATTGCGTCCGTCCCACCCCCATTGTATCGCTTTATTGTAAATATGGCGCAACAACGTCAAAGCCTGATTTGCCGCGAAGACGCCGCTGTTGTCGCGAACAGCGTAAAACCAGTGCTCTATTTCTCTCATCGTCAGCGAGGAAATCTTTTTGTTCTTCCACCGCGCGAACCGACGCTTGTTAATGTTCAACGTGTTTTTAATATGCCCCGGCGAAGAATGGCGGTTGGCGTGGCGTTCCATATATTCTTCGAACAATTCGCCGAAAGTCGTTTCTTTGCAAAGCTGTTGCTTTTCATTGTTCGGATTTATGCCGTTCCTGATTTTTTCCAATAGCTCGAACGCTTTTTTCCGCGCAAAATTCACGCTGATTTCACTTGCCTTGCCGATTGTGATGCGAACGCAACGCCCGTCAATCTTCTTCACAAGCATATAGCTTTTGCACCCCGTCTGCCCGATCCGGCAATGCAGATACGAACACTTGGCGTCCGTTATTTCAAACCAGTTTTTCGTTTCGTCGGGTTTCAACTCCCGAATGAGCTTTTCCGTAAAATTCGCTTTCATAATTCCTCTCTTCCGTTGCAACCTCTTTGCAACTTTTAACATCAATCGTGATGGAAAGATTTTAATTACGAAAAACGGAAGAAATCAAATAAGTCTTTGATTTCATTATAGAATATGAATTACAAAGAATGTCCGTAAACAATGGTGAAAAGTTCAAAGCTTTAACTCGAAATCTGTTGAGGCTTTGTCCTCGTGCGGGTTCAAGTCCCGCTTTCCGCACCAATTATTATATACAAAAACTGCCTGAACGGCAGTTTTTTTATTTCCGGTATCAATGATATATCTGGTATAAATATGTGGTTGTGTTAAGTAAATATTTGTCCGCGAGGTTATAATGTCTTTGCCGAATTTCCAAGAAATGATGCTGCCGGCGTTGCAGGCTTTCAATCGTGTTCCCTGCGCCAAAATCCCTGAAATAGAAAAGAATGTTGCCAAAGCGTTGAATTTATCTCGTGAGCAAAAATCAGAATTGCTTCCCAGCGGCGGAGAAACAACACTGCACAACAGAACGGCATGGGCTGTTTTTGATTTATTCCAAGCAGGATTGTTGCAAAGAATCAAACGGGGAACTTATGCCATATCTGATTCCGGCAAAGCATTGTTAGAGCAAAAACCTGAAAAAATCACGCGCGATTTTTTAAAACAATATCCTTCTTTTGTAGATTTTATTAATCGTTCCCGTCAAAACCGCACAGAAATGCCTCAACGACAACAAGACATTTTAGACGAAATAGACCCTGAAACACAGCTGGACAGCGCCGTCAACCGATTAAACGACAAACTGCATACCGACCTGCTGGAAGAATTAAAACGTGTAGATCCCATTTATTTTGAACGGATTATACTCGATTTATTCAAGGCGATGAATTACGGCGAAGGCAAAATGACCTCCAAAAGCCATGACGGAGGAATTGACGGTACGATTTATGAAGATGTTTTGGGGTTATCTCAAATTTATATGCAGGCCAAACGTTATGCCGGCAACAAAGTCAATGAAAAAGAAATACAGAATTTCGTCGGCGCTTTGGGAAGCTCGGAAGTCAGCAAAGGCGTTTTCGTTACAACCAGCTTTTTTGATGACCGTGCCAGAAAAAAAGCGGCAGACGCGACTAAAAAAGGAATGATCATCCGCTTAATTGACGGTGAAGAACTGACAAAACTGATGATAAAACATGATATCGGCGTCAGAACAATGCGCAAAGTCGAGATCAAAATCGTCGATGCGGCTTATTTCATGTCCGGGGACGAATAACCCGTCGGACAACTGATTTCCACCAGCTTTTCAATCATCTGATGCAGCAAAGCGGCCTGTTTTGTTTCAGCGGCTTTGTAATATACTTCCTTGCCTTCGCGCCGGCTGGTAATCAGTCCCCCTGTCTTCAGCTGTTTTAAATGATGAGAAACGGCCGGGCTGCTCATCTCCATCAGAGCGGAAATATTAATAACGCATTCTTCGCAATGGCAGAGCAGCCAGAAAATCCGCATACGGCTGCTGTCGTCAAGCTGTTTGAAAATTTCCGATACCGCCTGAAAATCTTTTGTTTCCGGCATATGGTCAAAATTATGTTCTATCAACTGGCCGTGATTATGGGGCAACGGCATAGCAACCTCCCGATCTGATTTATATGTCAGTATAATTCATTCATGAAAAAACCGGTAATAAATTCCCGTTGACATATTTTTGTTTTAGTCTTACTCTTTAATTAAATGATTGTTTAATTGTTTAATCGAAAGGGAACTCTCATGAAAAAAACGTACAAGATTGACGTCGATTGCGCCAACTGCGCTGATAAAATGGAAGCGGCTGCTCAGAAAACGGCCGGAGTCAAAGCCGCTACCGTTAATTTTATGGCTTTAAAAATGATCGTTGATTTTGAAGACGATCAAGATATCGACACGGTTATGCGGGAAGTTCGCAAAAACTGTAAAAAAGTCGAAGACGACTGCGAAATTTACCTATAACGGCCAAATCGGCAAACGGGACAGGCGCTATGAACAAAAAACAGAAATCCATGTTGTTAAGAATTATCGTCGCGGCAGTCATGCTGATCGGTTTTCATTTTATGCCTTTGACCGGAGCGGCGCGGTTTACCGCATATTTTTCAGCTTATCTGATTATCGGCGGCGATATTCTGATAAAAGCCGGTAAAGGCATTAAAAATAAGCAGGTCTTTGATGAAAATTTTCTCATGGCCGTTGCGACGATCGGCGCGATTGCTTTGGCGCTTTACAAAACCGGCGATTATACGGAAGCCGTCGCCGTGATGCTGTTTTACCAGACCGGCGAATTGTTCCAAAGTTATGCCGTCGGGAAAAGCCGGAAAAATATCAGCGCGTTAATGGATATCCGACCGGACTACGCCAACATCGAATACGGCGGACAGTTGAAGCGCGTCAGTCCAGAAGAAGTCGGGATCGGCAGTATTATTGTTATTCAGCCCGGAGAAAAAGTCCCTCTGGACGGAATTGTAACGGCAGGCGAATCCGCTTTAAATACCGCTGCCCTGACGGGAGAAAGCAAGCCTCGTTCCGTTAAACCCGGCGACGAAGTCATCAGCGGCTGTATTAACATCAGCGGCGTTTTGCATGTTCAAACAACCAAAGAATTCGGCGAATCAACCGTATCAAAAATCCTTGATCTGGTTGAAAACGCCGGTTCACGCAAATCAAAATCAGAAAACTTTATTTCAAAATTCGCGCGTTTCTATACGCCGGCCGTTTGTTACGGCGCTCTGGCACTGGCCGTTTTGCCGCCGCTGCTGCGATTATATCTGCTGGATTTGCCGGCCGATTGGGAAAACTGGATTTACCGCGCTCTGACTTTCCTGGTTATCAGCTGCCCCTGCGCTTTGGTCATCAGTATTCCTTTAAGCTTTTTTGCCGGAATCGGAGGCGCTTCCAGAGCCGGCATATTAATCAAAGGATCAAACTACCTGGAAACGCTGTCTAAAACAAAAATCGTTGTTTTTGACAAGACCGGTACCTTGACACAAGGAGTATTCGAAGTCTGCGCCGTTCATCACAATGAAATGGACGAAGAAAAGCTGATTGAATTTGCGGCTTTGGCCGAAAGCGCCTCTTCTCACCCGATCGGGAAAAGTATCCGGTGCGCTTACGGCAAAGAAATCGACCGTTCCCGTGTTTCGGATCTTCGGGAAATCAGCGGCAACGGTATTATTGCTTTTGTAGACGGAATCGAAGTTGCCGTCGGTAATGACAAATTAATGAAACATCTGAACATAAAATATATCGGCTGTCATCAGACCGGTACAATTATTCACACTGCGATCAACGGTAAGTACGCCGGTCATATTGTCATTGCCGACATTGTAAAACCGCAGGCAAAAAAAGCTGTCGCCGCATTAAAAGCCGCCGGCGTAAAAAAGACGGTAATGTTGACCGGAGATGCGGCCGGCGTCGGAAAACAGGTCGCCGATTTTTTAGGTATCAACGAAGCATACTGCGAACTTTTACCGGCAGATAAAGTTGAAAAAGTCGAAGAGCTGCTGAAAAATAAAACGGAAAAAGAAAAGCTGGCTTTCGTCGGCGACGGCATCAACGACGCTCCGGTTCTTTCGCGGGCGGATATCGGCATTGCCATGGGGGCTATCGGATCAGACGCGGCGATTGAAGCCGCAGACGTCGTATTAATGGACGATGATCCGATGAAAATTGCAGCCGCGATTCGCTTATCACGCAAATGTCTGCGAATCGTCTATGAAAATATATGGTTCGCGCTTGGCGTAAAAGCAGCCTGTCTGTTATTGGGCGCATTGGGAATAGCCAATATGTGGCTGGCTGTTTTTGCCGACGTCGGCGTAATGATTATTGCCGTTTTGAATGCGATACGAGCATTATTTGTCAAAAAGCAATCATAAAAAAACAGGCGTTTCCGCCTGTTTTTCTTTTTCTCTGCCCGGAACGGCAGAGGACTTTTTTTAACCTCTGGGCATAATTTTTGCCGGATTTCCGCCAACCATCGAATTATCGGGAACATTGCTGACAACAACCGTATTCGCACCGATAATGCAGTTGTTTCCGATTTTTACGGGACCGACAATAAAAGCCCCCGGATAAATCACGACATTATCGCCGATCTGCGGATAATTCGCCGGATTTCCCTGACGGCCGGGAAAATCTTTTCCGCCGATTGTCACGTTTTGATATAAAACGCAGTTTTTTCCCAGATGCGCATATTTTGAAATAACCAACCCGACCGGTAAAATAAAGCGGGTTCCCTGAGCTTTTACAGCGTCAATATCACCGATATAACATGTTTCTTTTAACATACGTTCTTCGGCGCCCGTCATTTCCAGTCCGTCCGGAACGTCATTTTTAAAAACGTTGATAGCCGTTTGAATTTTATCTAAGAAATTAACCATGATTCAACCCTTTTGAATTTTCGTGTATCAAGATTAAAATCAGATCAGAAAAAACTCAAATAAAAAAAGCGGCCGTAAAACGGCCGCTTTTTTCTTACCCTTCCTCCTGTCCGGAAGGAACAGGCGTCCTTTCTTCCAGTTTGGAATGACGTTTGGCATGGAATTTTTCACGTCGCTTAATGAAAGTAACAAACAGCATCGGAATAACGAAGATACCGAACGCCGTCGCAACGATCATGCCGCCGAACACCGTTGTACCGACGGAACGACGGGCCATAGCCCCCGCCCCTGATGCGATAACCAGCGGCAGCAACCCTAAAATAAAGGAAACCGCCGTCATCATAACCGCACGGAAACGCAGATGAGCCGCCTGTACGGCCGCCGCTTCCGGATCCAATCCATCTTTTTCACGCAGTTCCTTAGCGAATTCAACAATCAAAATCGCATTTTTGGACGCCTGAGCAATCAACAGAATAAACCCGATCTGAGCATAAACGTTGTTGACCAATCCGAACGTATACAGGAAAATCAACGCCCCTAAAAGCGCGACAGACACCGAAAGCAACACCGTAATCGGAATCATCCAGCTTTCATACAACGCCACCAGGAACAAATAAGCAAACAGAAACGCCAGAACCAAAACGACTGAAGTCTGTCCGCTGGCTTCTTTTTCCTGCAAAGACATGCCCGTCCATTCGTACTCATAGCCTTTAGGCAGAACTTCTTTGGACAATTTCTCCATTTCGTCCATCGCCTGAGTCGAGCTGAAACCGGACGCAGCCGAACCGTAGATTTTGACCGTCATCATATTATTATAACGGGTCAGCTGCTGCGGCCCCAAAATAGAATTAATCGTCAACAAAGAACGCATCGGAACCATATCGCCTTTATCATTACGGGCGTAAATCCGGAAAATATCGTCCTCTTTGCTGCGGAAAGATTCCTGTCCCTGCAGGTTTACTTCATAAACGCGGCCGTCCAATGTAAAGTCATTGATATAAGCATACCCCAGCGTTGATTGCAGCTGAGAAAACACATCTTGAATCCCTACGCCCAGCATCTGCGCTTTAATACGGTCCAACGTAACAAACAGCTGCGGCGTAGCCGTATTAAACGTGCTGTATACCATTTTCAGTTTGGGATCCTGATTCGCCGCCTGCAACAGTCTGTACATAACCTGTTCCATCTGCTGCGGCGTTTCACCCTGCGCGTTTTGCAAACGATAATCAAAACCGTCTGCCATACCGATACCGGGAATTGCCGGAACGTTAAATGTACGGATTAACGCTTCCTGAATTTGGTTTAACTGCGGTTGCAGTTTGGCCAAAATCGCCTGAACCTGCATTGACGTGTCACGACGGACTTCGTACGGTTTTAAACCGACGATCATCATACCGAAATTGGCGCCGTCGCCGCCGACCATACTGAATCCGGCAACGGCCATGACATTATTTACGGCCGGGTGAGCAGAGATAATTTCATAGGCTTTTCTTTGGACGGCCACCGTTCTGTCCATCGCGGCCCCTTCAGGCAACTGAATATCAACCATGAAAACGCCCTGATCTTCATCAGGCAGGAAGCCCGACGGCGTAATCTTATTCATACCGACGGCGGCAGCAATCACGGCGGCAATAATCAAAATGGACAAAGACGAATGACGTACCAACCGTTTAACAACGGACGTATACCCGTCGCGCCCCCGATCAATCTGACGCATCACCCAAGGAACCAGCCCCGTTTTTTTCTTTTCTTCCCGGTGCAGTAAAACGGCGCACAAAGCCGGCGATAACGTCAAAGCGTTCACGGCCGAAATCAACATTGAACAAGACACCGTCACGGCGAACTGTTTATACAGCTGCCCCGTAATGCCGGGAATAAAAATAACAGGCACGAACACGGACAAAATAACCAGCGTAATCGCAATAATCGGCGCCGTAATCTGGCTCATCGCCTTTGCCACGGCGTCGGGAATTGTCAGATCAGGCTCTTCTTCAATCACGCGCTCCGTATTTTCAACGACCATAATCGCGTCGTCCACCACGATCCCAATAACCAGAACAATAGACAACAACGAAATCGTATTTGCCGAAATGCCGAACGGCGCCATGAAAATAAACGTACCGATCAGGGAAACGGGCACCGCCACGGCCGGAATCAACGTCGCGCGCCATGTTCCCAAAGACAAATAAACGACCAGCAGCACCAGAATAAACGCTTCGACAATCGTATCGAAAACTTCGTCAACCGTTGCTTCAATAAATACTGTCGTATCGAAAATAATGACGTAGTCAACTCCTTCGGGGAAGAACTGCTTCATTCTTTCCAGTTCCGCTTTGACTTTTGTCGCGACGTTCATGGCGTTCGCGCCCGGAGCCAGGTTAATCATCGCCCCGGAAGACGTACGGCCGTTATATTGGGAATAAGAAGAATACGACGTGGTTCCCAATTCAATTTTGGCGACGTCTTTTAACAAAAGCAGCCCGCCATCTTTATTGGCGCGCAGAATAATGTTTCCGAATTCTTCAGGCGTGCTTAAGCGGCCGGAAGTCGTTAACGCCAGCTGCAGCTGCTGGTCTTTCGGCGCGGGCGCGGCCCCGACGGACCCGATCGCGGGTTGAATATTCTGCGAAGAAATCGCATTGATCACATCTGCGTTCGTCAACCCGAAATTTGCCAGCCGTTCAGCGTCCAGCCAGATACGCATACTGTAGTCCATATCGCCGAATGTATTAACTTCCCCGACGCCGGTAACACGCGCCAGATCGTCTTTAATTCGGGATTCCATGTAGTTCGCCAGGAAATTGCTGTCGCGCGAACCGTCAGGAGAATACAACGCGAAAGCCATCAACATTGACGACGTGTTTTTCTTTACGGTTACCCCCTGCTGCTGCACTTCAGTCGGCAGCTGTGTGGAAATCTGGTTAATACGGTTTTGCACGTTCACCGTATTCATATCCGGATCCGTTCCCAAAGCGAAGGTAACGTCCAAAGAATACCGGCCGTTATTGGAACTGGTTGATTCCATATAAAGCATGTTGTCAACACCGTTGACCTGCGATTCGATAATCTGCGCAACGGTTTGTTCAATCACTTCCGCGGAAGCGCCGGGATACGTCGCCGAAACGGAAACCGACGGCGGCACAACGTCGGGCAGCTGAGCTACCGGAATTGTTTTTAAGGAAATCAGACCGGCAATCGTAATTACCAGAGAAATAACGATTGCCAGACGAGGTCTTTTAATAAAAATACGCGAAAACATAGAGCGTTATCCTTATTTCTTAGCCGGAGCGGCGGTTTTGGCCGATGCTTTTTTCGCCGGAGCGGCAGCTGTCGTTTTTTCCTTTGTTTTATCGGCCGGAGCGGCAAGCGTTAATTTAGCGGCGGGCATCGCGTCAATAATCACTTCCTGTCCCGGGCGGACTTTCTGCAGACCGGTTACGATAACACGGTCGCCGGCTTCCAGCCCGTCCAGAACAACAATGTCTTTGCCCTGTTCCGCGCCGACGCTGACCGGTTTATTGACAACTTTGTTTTGAGCGTCAACCACATAAACATATTTTGAAGAAGCGGAAGACATCAACGCCGCCTGAGAAATGACAATTTTTTCTTCCGGCGCTTCATATTCCAGCAAAACGGAAACAAACTGTCCGGAAACCAGCTGTTTGGCCGGGTTCGGGAAAACGGCACGCATTTTAACGGTATCTGTGGAATCGTCAACGACAACGTCCGTAAAATTAATCTGTCCGCCGTAACGGTAAACCGAAGAATCTCCCATAATCAAAGAAACGGCCAGACTGTCATTGTTTGATTTCAGCATACCCGCCTTTTGCATTGACAACAATTCACGTTCGGAAACGGAAAACAGGACATAAATCGGATCAAAGCTGACCATTGTCGCCAACGTCGTGTTAACCGGCAGATATTCACCCACCGAATAAGCGGACAAGCCGATTTTTCCCGTAAAGGGCGCTTTAATATTCGTATATCCCAGATCCAGTTTTGCCAGGTTCAAAGCGGCCTGCGCCTGCAGAACCTGCCCTTTTGCAACGCTGTTTTCGGCTTCGCGCGTGTCAACGGTTGACTGAGAAATATTACCCGTTTTGCGCAGTTCCAGTGCGCGGTCCAGATTCAGTTTGGCATTTTTCGCATCGGCTTCGGCTTTTGCCAGATTTGCCGCAGCTTCGGCGACCTGAGCTTCAAACGGTTCGCGTTCCAAAACAAATAAAATCTGCCCTTTTTTGACGATATCGCCTTCTTCAAACAGTCTGTCCTTTAAAAATCCGGCCACGCGGGCTTTCAGCGTAACGGAATTGACGGCGTCGATCCGTCCGGGGAAATTAAAACGTTCCGTGTATGACTTATATCCGGCCTTTTCAACAGTCACATGAGGTTTTTGAACAACCTGAACTGCGGCTTCTTTCTTTTTCAAACAGCCGTTCAGCAGTAAAACCGACGTTACGGCCAAAGCAAAAAATGATAAAGAACGATTTTTTAACATACACACTTCTCCCGACAAGGGTTCACACGAATATTGCCCCGAAAGCAATCAACCTTTTTTTATACATAAGTAACAGTGTTCCTACAAGCGCTTTTTATCAAATCCGCGTATTTAAAATCCACCAGTCCGGGTGATTTTTGCGTATTCGTTGACAACATAATGATGCGTCTTCGGGCGTGGCAAAAATCCCGAAACAAGTCCCGCCGCTGCCGGACATGCGCGCCAGACGGCATAAAGGATCTGCCTGCAGCGCTTGCAAAACTTCAAAAACGGACGGTTCGATCTGACAGGCCGCGTCGCTTAAATCATTCCGCCGCGCGGCCAAAGCCCGGATAAAAACGTCAAAATCCGTCATCTTTTCCGTGAACGGAGCCGGTGCGGAAAAAACAGGTTCGCGCGCCTTAAAAACAGCCGGAGTAAAAACGGGGCGGTTTGGATTGACCAGAACCAGAAACAAAACCGGCAATTCAGGTGCGGGCGTTAAAATTTCACCGATTCCGGACACCTGAACGGCTTTTGCCGCCAGACAGGACGGAACGTCCGCCCCCAGTTCCAACGCGATTTCATGCAGCTGAGCCGCCGGAATCGTCCGATTCCATAATTTCAACAACGCCTTCAGTACTGCCGCCGCGTCCGCTGATCCGCCGCCGATGCCGGCCGCCACAGGCAGATTTTTTTCCAGCAGTACGGCCGCCGCCGGTTTTCTGCCGCAGGCGTCGGCCAAAAGACGCGACGCTTTTAAAACAATATTTTCCCCACCGCCCGGCAAAGCGTCGGCATACGGTCCGCTGACGTCCAATGACAAAGAATCGGATTCACGAACCGTCACGACGTCCCCGTCCTTAGCAAAAACAAACAGGCTGTCCAGCAAATGATACCCGTCGCCGCGCCGCCCGGTAACGTGCAGATAAAGATTGACTTTGGCAGGCGCCTGAACAGAAACAGCCGTCATTTCGATTTTCCGGATTTTTTTCCCTTTGAATTTTTTCGATCCGGTAAAACGATCTTGTCACCGACGGCATCCAAACCTTTTTCCAGTTTCATTTCAACACGTTTACGGTCGTTATCGGGAAAATCATCTTTTAATCCCAGCGCTTTTGCCCATTGGAAACGTGCTTCGCGTTTACGCCCGACCCGCCAATAAGCATCACCCAGATGATCATTAATAACGGCGCTGCCCGGATCCAAAGCGACGGCGTTTTCCAGAACAATGACGGACTTAGGATAATCCTTTAACAAATAATAGGCCCACCCCAGACTGTCGACGATAAAACCTTCGCGCGGAGACAGCAGAGCGGCTCTTTCCAACATTTCTTTGGCCTTTGCGATATTTTTTCCCCGTTCGATCCAGGAATAGCCCAAATAATTCAGCGTCAACGGTTGATCCGGCGACAAAACCAAGGCCTGCAGCAGATCTTGTTCGGCCAGTTCCCACTGTTTGTCGCGTTCATACGCCGCCCCTCGGCTGTAAAACAAAACCCAGTGCGACCGATTCGGAACGGGAATACGGTTAATCGCTTCGCTGAGGGCCTCGATCGCCTGAGGAAATTTCTGAGCAGCGATAAAAATATCGCCCAGTTCCACCCACGGGAAAGCCAGTTCCGGTCGTTTCGCCGCCATTTTACGCAATTGTTTTTCAGCGCGCGTCAAATTTCCCTGACGTGCATAGATAATCCCCATGCGGATTTGGCTGGCATAGTATGTTTCCGAATTTTCCTTTTCTTCGGCATACAATTTCAGGGCTTCGTCATAGCGTTCCTGTTTTTCATAAATTTCGCCCAGCAGAACGCGCGCCAAAGACAGCGACGGATCCAGCCCCAACCCGAAACGGATAAAGAACAACGATATTTCAGGACTGCCTTTATCGGCCAGACTGCCGGAAATATCAAAGAAAGCCTCCGCCAACCCGGCTTTGGGAGTCGAGATGCTTTTGGGAACTTTTTTATTTGCCTGCACGGCCCCGGCGGTAAAGAACGTTTCGTCCAGTAAGGGATAAGATTTTGCCCCTTTTCGGTAAGCTTCGACCAAAGCGTTAAACTTTTTCGTTTCTCCCCGGCGCAGCAGGAAATTGCCGTAAGCCTGCGCCGCGCGTAAAGACAAGCCGCCCGGTTCGCCTAACAAAGCTTCATAATTTTCTTCTGCCTTTTCATCGTCGTTCCACAAATCATATAACAGGGCGGAATGAAAATAATATAGTGATTCCAACCCTTCTTGATTTAATTTTTCCAACGCTTTCAGCGCTTTTTTACGGTCGTTCAGCCCGGCCTGAATCCAGACTTCCAGCAGCGGATACAAAAAAGCGTTTTCTTCCTTTGCCGGGAAACTGTCGATCTGCTTTTGCGCCGCGGCAAAATCGTTTTTGGAAACATGGTAGGCAATCACGACCAAAGAAGCCAGCAAAGAATCCGGCGCGGCCTTTAATTCCGTCAGTGCATACGGATAAGCATCGTCAATACGCCCTTCAACCGTCAGCAGCGCGAACATTTCCGACTGTAAAGCCTGATTGCCCGGATCGGCGTTCAAAGCTTCTTTCAAATAACGAACGGCGGTATCGAAATCCTGATCCTGGCGGGCCTGAAGATATAGCAAATAGCTGCCGACCGCCGCCGGTTTTTCGGATTTTGTTTCGGCCGGAGGCGTATCCGGAGCCGCCCCTGTATGATGCGGAACACAGGCGGCCAAGATTAAAATGAACAAAGCATATATTTTGGAATGTACGTGCATGATCAGATTTTTCCCAAACAAAGATTTTTTATTGTGTTCTGTTTTCCGTTAAAAATCAAGTCTGTCCTTTGTTTTCAACCCGATTCTTTTTTTAAAGAAAAAGTTTCAATTTACCGCCGGAAATATGGTACTTTACACTTATGACTGAAAAGACACCGTCCGAACAACTGCTGCAATGGCATATCACCGCCGGCGCCGATGAAACAATCGGTGACGTGCCCGTGAACCGTTTCGACCTGCCCCGGAAACCACCGCCCGCGGCCGAATCACAGCCGGACGTCTTTGTTCCCGCCGCGCCGCCTGCCCCCGCGCCGTCGCTGTTTTCGGCGGAATTACAAACGGATACGCTGGCCCGCCGCGCTTCAACGCTGGAAGAATTAAGGGAAATCGTCGCCAACTTTGACGAATGTCCGCTAAAGGCAACAGCGACCAAAATGGTTTTCGGCGCCGGAAATCCGCAAGCCCGGCTGATGATCATCGGCGAAGCCCCCGGCGCGGAAGAAGACAGACAAGGCCTGCCTTTTGTCGGGCCCAGCGGGCATCTGCTGGATTTAATGTTAAAATCCATCGGCCTGACCCGTCCGGACGTATATATATCCAATATTCTGCCCTGGCGTCCGCCCGCCAACAGAAAACCGTCCGAATCCGAAATCGCGCTGTTTACACCGTTTGTCCGCCGGCACATTGCTTTGGTAAAACCGAAAGTTCTGCTGCTGCTGGGCGGCAGCGCCGTATCCGCCCTGATGCATACGAACGCCGGAATCACCAAAACGCGCGGACGATGGCTGACATATACGGACGAAGATTTAACGATTGACGTCATGGCTTCTTTCCACCCGGCTTTTCTGCTGCGCACGCCGGCGCAAAAAAAGCTGTCCTGGCGCGATTTTTTGGCCGTTAAGAAAAACCTGGCCGTATGAAATCCGGGCGCAGGAATAATTATGCCGCTTCAGAAGACGTTCGTTTTCTTTTTCTCGGACCGTTCGGATTGTCGACTAGAATTTTGACGCTGCTGCCGGACGGCAGTTTTGCGGACAAAACAAAGATTTCATGATTTAATTCTTCTTTGTTTAAAGTTTGAAAATATTCCAACACTTTTTTCAGCGTAACACGCTGCATGGGATCCATTTTGGGAATCTCGTCCATTTTTTTCGTGTAAAACGCCCTGATCCAACGGGAAACGGTTTGAACGCTGACGCCGACGATTTTGGCAATCATGCTCATCGACATACCGGACGCATACAACATGACGGCCGTTCTTTTTTCATGGTCGCTGCGGCCGTGCGGTTTTGTTTTTGTATACTGATATCCGCATTTTTTGCACTTATAACGCTGAAGCCCGAAAATAAACCCGTTTTTAACCGCTTTTTCGCAGCCGCATCTTAAACATTTCAGTTCCATTTTTCCAAGCTCCGCAAAAAAATTAAACCAATATTTGATATTTTGAAGATCGGCGGGGTAAAATCAAGTAAAAAATTCACGCTTCACTTTATAAATGATTTTTACAAAAAAATTTTTTCCTGTTATTTTTTATCGGGTTATCCCCCCCCCCCTGATCTGAAAAAGAGAGCTATTCCAAAGTATTATTAATTATTCAGGAAAAATTGCCGAAGACGGCATTTTCTTAACCGTAAAGAGATATGAATTATTTTTAATCGTTCACTTTTTACAGAAAAATCAATCAGAAAGCTGTTTTCAGCACAGGAAAAGGATTTTTTGCGGATAATCATTATAAATGTTAAATATAATAAAAATGCTTGCATAAAACAACTTTCGGATACATTATCAAAGAAACGCTTTGAAATGCAGGAGAACAATAATGCGTAAATACTTAAATGCTTTTTGGGTATCTCCGGCAGCAGTTGCCGCTGTACTTTTGTTATCTTATATTACAGCCTTTACATTTTTTTCTGGTCATTTGACTGATTTTACAGAAGTATGGGGGCCGACGGACTGGGCGACATACGTTTGTTATCTGATATTATTTTCCGCTTTATTTGTGTACAGAACGGACTTTCGGACAAAATCCGAAAAAAACGTATGGATAATTTTCTGTTTTTTCGCCGGCGCGGCGTTTTTGCGCGAAGCGGGTATTCAGCATTGGCTGACGTTTACGGATTCAACGGCGTTTAAGCTGCGGTTTTTCACCAATCCGAACAATCCGTTTTCTGAAAAGATCATTGCGTTTTTATGTTTGCTCAGTATCAGCGGATTATTCATTTACACCATGTTTTTGTATTTAATTCCGTCTGTTAAGGGATTTTTTCTGAAAATGCCGGGGTCATGGACGATTATCACCCTGTTATCGACGGGTGCGGTTTGCAAATTTGTCGACCGTTTGCCCAGCAATTTGAAAAAAGCGGGTATTGTTTTGGATCGCGACGGCACTTTATTCGGCGTTTGTCAGGTCTGTGAAGAAACAATGGAAATGATGCTGCCTGTTTTGGCAGTCATTGCCCTGATGCAGTTTCATCAGAACAAAAAGCTGTTTTTCCCACATAAAGTCGCACGGCAAACGGAACAACTTTCTTTCCGCTACTAACCGCCGGGCTGCTAGCCGCAGGGGGTACTGGCCGTACGGGCGTTAGT
>ULQL01054154.1_pt1 | contig 118904 bp, 122 predicted proteins | sample 1954411 | NCBI WGS metagenome assembly ULQL01 (sample SAMEA4835654, study PRJEB28245) | human gut metagenome | biome: gut microbiome; material: fecal sample | place: Denmark | collected 2008 | reverse complement strand
GACGTGGATACAATTGTACTTGAATCGGGTGAACCTGATTTTTATGTGGATGCAGATGTATTCGCTAGTTTATTGAAAGACAGAGAAAAGGCTCTTGCTGTGTATGAATATTTTAATAGACAGAAAGATATGAAAAAAGCGGTTCTTATAGGTTACTTAGGCCATGAAGAGGAAACCGGAGTCTATAGCGAGAGATATAGAAAGGTTCAAGTAAATGACATAATAATAACGGATACAAGGAGGTTAAATTTTTATGAAAAACTCTGATTTTCGGAAAATTTACGACGATGCAATAATGATGCCTCTGGATCGACAACTGTTACTGGTCACTGATGAAGTGCGTATGGCAGTACCACCTATTGTATTGCTTGGGCAGCTTAAATGGTCTTTACACAATAGGATTTCGGCAGATCGTTTAAGGCCTCTAATAGAGGTTTTATCTATGTTTTATGGTGAAGCAAATATAGATAATATTTGCAAAAACACGGAGGAGCGAGTATGAAGGTGAACGATAGACAAAGGTATGAGTATAACAAGCTCGTTAAAAGTACCATACCTAAATTACTGGAAGATAGTTCCACAGAATTTAATGATAGGTATGAAGTGACATTTAGTCAATACCCGATAGATTCTCAGAATAACTGTGAGGAAGATGGTACCATCTTCACAATGGTAAAGGCATTTACGCATTTAAGAGATAAAGTTACCGGTGAAGAACAGGACATACTTGTGGATATTATTAAGTTACCGATTTATTTAGACCTTGGGTTTAAAATTGCAGGTAATTATAAGCAAGTTCTTGATTTATACGATAGACCTTTGGGATGGTCATACACATTTAAGGAAACTCAGAGCGATACTGAGATAAAAGGAACTCTGAGATGCGCAAGACATAAGACTTTTTCTTTTGCCAGTAAAGGAAAAATGCCTTATTTTGAGTTTAATCGTAAGACGACAAAATCCCGTCAGGATATTCAAAAAGTTTCTATATCAACATTTTTCAGAGCTTTGACTGGAATGTCAAATCAGGCATTACTTGAAATGTTTGGTGCCGATAATCCATATAATCTGATGAATTTTACTGATAATACATCTACTTTTGTTGAGATAAAGTCAAAGGGAGTAGAGAGTGTATCAAGTCGAGAAGAATGCATCAAAGCATTACATACATGTATTTATGGGTTAGAAAGAACCCAAAATGCTAGGAACGCACATACATTATTAAACCAGTTAAATAATTGGTTTTTTAATAAAAACTATTTGGAGCTTGGTGCTGGAAATAAGAGTAGATTCATTAGAATGCAGTCGTTTGCTGCTAGAGCAGTAAATAAAGTACTTGCGGAAGATGTAGTTTTACAGGATAAGGTTACTCCTGCTGGTACAATTTTAACTATTGATCTGTTAGAAGAAATAGATAATTCACTTGTTGATACTATTTATGTTTCTTATAACAGCAAAGTACACAGTCTGCACAAGTATTCATCATACACCTTTAGAGCTTTGAATTGTATACTGGCCGAGGATATAGACAGTGATAATGTGCATCTTTCTGCGGGCACACGGTTGACATTGGCTAATGTCAAAGCTTTGAATGGTACATCACTGGAATCTATAAAAGTACGTATAAGCGAAAATGATACAAATACTACAACATTAGTTCGTAGGTTAGTAGCTGATACGTTATGCATTGAGGATTTATATACCGCATATAGTATATTTGCAAATGATTTAAATGGCTATGATTTTTATTCAGATCAGTTTGAGCTAACTGATAGAATAATTATTCCATTCCATGTAAAAGCTATTGAAGCAATTCAGGAGAATTTGCAGAAAATCCTTGATAATTTTGAGGGCAAGTTCAACATCATTAAAGGTTCTGATGGTGTAGGTGCAAGTGTTACAAATGCGATAACAGATTTTAGCTCAAAGATAGATAAAGACATTCTGATAGCTATGCTTAAGGATGTAAATAATACAGAGTCCCAGTTGTCAGATTATAACAACACACTTTCGTTAGCAGCAAAGGGGTCTAAAATAACAAATAATATTGGTAATGCAACAGTGCAGGCTGATTTAGTATCAGTACATGGTTCACAGTTTGGTAGGTTAGATCCATATGATGCACCAGAATCCTCAAAGATTGGTCTTGTAAATGAAAAGACGTTACTTACAGAAGAGGATGAGTTTGGTTACTTGGTAACTCCTTATTATGTAGTTGTTAATGGAGAGTTAACAGGAGAAGTTGTAAAACTGAATGCCAACGAAGATAGGGAAAGCTATATTGCTGAGTGGTGTGAGACTTTTAAGAATGAAGATGGTACTCCTAAAAAGCGTGTAAATGCTTTGTACCATGGGGAAGTTGTTACTGTAGATGTGGCTAATGTACATTTAAAGCAGTTTAGCCAGTTGCAGAATATGGCAGCTACTACAGCAAGTATTCCTTTTTGTAATTTTTCAGCTGGTAAACGTTTACAGATGGCTGATAACCAGGGAAAGCAGGCAGTTCCTATTATCGGTGCAGAAAGACCTTTAGTTTGTACCGGTATCGAAAGTATGCTTGATGTAGGCGTATATAAAGCATCTGAGGTGCTGGAAGGTTTCTATAATGAGCAGGTTTACTTAAATAAAGATCTTGAGAAAGAAAAAGATGAGATACTTCATTCTGATTTAATACTTCAGTCAATAGACGAGGGTTTATCTACTAGGGTGTTAAAGTTACATGTTGTCTTTTGTGATACACACAATTGCTGCTACCAGGATTATGTGGAATTAAGTATTCCAGTATTTAAGCAGACTGTCAATAATGATATGTTTTCATATCGTATAAATCCTAAAGCTAATAATGTGTATCATTATGATGATGTAATAGCATACAGCTCTGATTATGATATTCGACAGTATGATAAGGAGTTACTGGTGGATTATGGTGGTGTAGATGTTGACGAACATTCATTCGATGGTTCTATGGCATTAGGACATAATTTTTTGGTAGGTTTTAAATCTTATGGTGGGTCTTCTATTGATGATGGTATAGTTATTAACAAGAAATTAGTTAGTGATGATACTCTTACTTCAATATTCATTAAAAAGGAGACAGCAGAGTTAAGTAGTAGTGACAGTAGATCTGAGGAGTTTGCGGCACCAGTAGGTTCAGATAATATGCCTATTACTAATTTTTGCACTAATGGATTACCTTTAGTGGGAACACATTTATCTCCTGGAGATTGTGTTATCTACAAAAAGGTTACAACATATTCTTTTGATAAAGAACAGGTAGTGCGTGTAAAGTATGTACCAACCAGGTTAAATACATACACAGAGGGACAGGTAATTTCTGCTGAGATTTATGAAAAGATGGGCAAAACAATTGCTGAGGTGTTAGTGGCAACAAGAGCATCTGCTGAGGTTGGAGATAAGTTAGCAGGTAGATATGGAAACAAAGGTGTTATAGCTAGAGTTGTTCCTGAGGAAGAAATGCCTTATGATCCAGTGAGCGGAAAGTCATTAGATATTTTGTTAGATTCACTTGGAATACCATCCAGAATGAACATTTCTCAGTTGTATGAAGTTGGCTTAGGTGCAGCAGTGCATAAGGAAAATAAAATTAGTGTAGTTAGTCCGTTTCATCCAGATAGTTGTAAATTTGTTGAAGAAAAAATGCAAGAAGCTGGTATACATCCGATTAGACTTGTAGATGGCAAAACAGGACAGTTTTTTGAGAGACCTATAAATGTGGGTTATCAGTACTTAGAGAAACTTGTTCATATGGTACGTAAGAAAATTCATGCTGTTGGATTTGATCATGGTGTTAATTCTGTTACATTGCAAGCTAAGTCTTCAGCTAAAATGAATGGAGGCCAGGCTTTTGGAGAGATGGAAAGTTGGTGCCTAGAAAGCATAGGAGCAAATAAGGTTCTTCAGGAGATACAAACTGTATTAGCTGATGATAGGGATAAAAGAGCTGACATAATGCAGCAGATAGAGGAAAATCCTTATGATATAGATGTGACTGGTGATAGTCACAACGCAGTCACTATGCAAGCATTGTGGAGATCCCTAGGTGCTGAGATCGAGTTAGAAAGTGATGAGAATGGTATAAACTGTTATGCATTCAAGCCATTGACTGACAAGGTTATAAAACAGTTCAGTCCAATTGATGTTACTCCAGACTCATTACATTCAAACACAATATTTGGTAATAATGATGGTATTGCCAATAAAATGTTAAACAGAGATAAATGGGGATGGATAAATTTACATACTGAAATCATCAGCCCATTGTGGTTGGAACGTGGTAATTTATCGCAGCTATTTTTGGTTAAGGGAAAGAAGTCTTATAAGGTATGCAACAAGAGTGATCTGTACAAGATAGCAGTGGGATCTTTATTGGTTCGAAAGCCTATTGGAGTTATGGACAGTCTAGAACTAGTACCTTGCGATAAGGTTCCACAGGATGAACTTGAGCATTTTATGTGGGGATTCGATGCAATTACATATATCTTTAAGAATTATGATTTGAAGGGATCTCTTGCTCATCTGGAGACAAAGTTAAGTAAGTCAACCAAGAATGTTGAACCAATATTTACTGCAGAAGATGCTAAACATTATCAGCTTACTGGAGAGTATAGAGCTACTGGAATACCAGAGGATGTAGAGCCTGATGAAATTGTAAATAGCGAGAATGTTTATGATTTCGTGTTCAAGAACTCTAAAAAACTGGAACTTCGCGATGTATATACTTTTGTTAAAGACTTTATTGATAGAGGTGCCAAACTTTCCGATTATTTAGTGAGTACATATCCAGTTATGCCTGCTGTTTATAGACTTCCAACAAGAATTGCTGGAAGTACAAAAGAGCAGAAAAGCGATTTTGATGTGCATTACACAAAGATATTATCCGCAGCAGCTATGGTAGCTCAAAATGAGTCTGAGGAGAATCGTTTAGCTGTATATAATGCTATACGAGATTTTATTGGTATTGATTCTAATAAAAAGCAGAAATATGTAACTGTATTACAGTGGTTTATGGGAAAAGGAAGTAACAGCCATGGTAAAGTCCGTGAGACAGTTCAGAAGAAAGTAGTGGCAAGATCAGGACGTTCTGTTATTATACCAGCACAAGATACATCAATGTCTCCTATGAATGTTGGTGTACCAATTCATATGGCAGTTGCTATGTATGAGGAGCAGTTAATACAGCACTTATTAAGGTACGCTGCTGATACTAATTCTGATGTGCGTATTGGTACTGGTGTCTGGAGAGAGTTTCTACAGGCACTTGTCTCTGGCAGTGATAGTAAGGTTGAGAAGTTATACAGAGATAAGTTTAGCTCTTTGTATAAGCTACCAGTTTTTGGAATAAAAACTGTTTTCATAAAATGGATAAAGTATTTTGTGGAAGGTACTGATGGTTTACCATTAGGTCCAAATGAAACTGTATTACCACCGCGTGTAGTTTTGTGTGGCCGTCAGCCTTCTTTACATAGGTACTCTGTGAGAGGTTATTATGCAAAGATAGTATTTACTAAGGCTATACAAATGCACCCTTTAGTTTGTAAAGGTTATAACGCTGACTTTGATGGTGATCAGATGTGGTTGATTGCACTGCTCACTAAGGATGCACAGGATGAAGCAATAGAGTTAATGTCACCAAAGTGTGACATTATAAATCCTAAGAGTGGAGATATTATTTTGGCACACAGCCAGGATATTTCACTGGGAATTTATTGTTCTACAATGTTAAAAGACAATACATTAGATCCAAAAGATTATCTGAGCAGTGATGTTATGCAGGATGTTTTATTTTATGATAATGTTGATAGTTTGCGCAGCGATGTTTATGGTAGAGTTATACACGCATACAATTTAGTATGCTTAGATTTAAATAATAAGAAATTTTTAAGTACAGCTGGAAGAATTTTATTCAACTCTTTAGTACCTGGAGGACTTTCTGGTGATAGGGAATACAATAATGTATTGGGACTTGATGTGAATGCAGAACGTTTTGCAGATTTACAGTATGACGGTTTAATAACATCTGGATCACCTAGTAGTAAAACAAGTTCATACAAATTATCTAAAATTTGTATGAGCATATATGAGGAAAGTCTTCAGGATCCATCAATAGATTTGCTTAAAGTATACGGTGCAATTTCAGAGTTCGGATTTACTATGGCTGAGTTGTTTGGAGTAAGTATATCTCTTGATGATTTAAAAGATATAACAAGAAAGTCCGGCAAAAAGGAACTTCTTGAGAAAGCTGAAGGCTTAAAGAGTCAGTATGAGCGTGATTATCAGAGAGGTCTTCTTGTTATGGAAGATAAAGTCACTTCAGTACATAATGTTTATGATGATACGCTTGCTACAGTGCAAGATCATGTATTTGGTAATGAGTCAAAGGGTATTATAGGATCTATGAGTAGAAATAATAATATTTTTATAATGTTTGACTCAGGAGCTAGAGGTAGCAAAGGTCAGATAATGCAGACTGTGGGAGTTTTAGGATCATTACAGAAGAATAAGACTGATAACTTACCAAATCCTATAACAACAAGTTACTCAGAAGGACTTTCAAGTTTCGACTTTTTGATGATGTCCTATAGTACACGTACTGGTATGGCATCTACGCAGAATGAGACTAGTGCTGCTGGTTATGCGACAAGACAGGCTATACATTGTGTTGCAGGATTAAATATTATTGAGTATGACTGTGGTAAGACCGATTGGTGGTTTGATGTGAAGTATGACTCAAAGAAACCATTAAAGCAGCTAGATTTGTTTAAGCCAAACTATGAGTTCTTTAAGGAGGAATTACTTGGCAAAGAATTAGATTTAACTGATTCAGAGACAAGTAGTCTCTTTGGAAATAATAGAGCTTCTGCTGTTATCACTGAAGAGGATTTTGACGTATTGTCAAAAGGACTCCATAGTATAGTTATAAAAGATAAGGATCGTAAGAATATAATATCAGCTGGCTTGGATGGACTTGTAGGTGCGAAACCTATTGATGATTTTGTAAAGAAACTTTTAAAGAATTTCTTGGAATTCGATAGTATAACACCAGCATGTATACCAATTATACAGAAACATTGTCTAAAGACCATAAAGACCGATATAGGTGAATTCCAGTTTAGGTATGCTATGGATGCTATGTGTAAATCTCTTCTTAAGTACAGGGAGGCTAGAAATTTGCCATATCTTGAAGAGTACAAGGGCGCACATAGTAAGGCTTTAGTAACACCTATGTATGTTATAACTGATAAGACCTTAAAGTATGTAGAGGAGTCCGGTTTAGAGCGAATAGAAGCAAGAATACTTCTTGATTGCAAAACCGGGCGTGATGAGTCTAAACATAAAGGTTCGATAGCAGGATGCTGTAGTAGATGTTATGGATTGCGATATTCAAATAAAACATTACCACAGATAGGAGATAATATAGGAATAGAGACTGCACAGGCTATTGGTGAACCTGCAGCACAGTTGACACTTTCTTTGGTTAATAAAGGTGGTTCTGCCGGTGAGTCTATAGCTAGTGGTGTAGATATTCTGCATCGTTTACTTAATGGTTCATCAATAAAAGCTAACAGTGCAGGTACTGATGCATTAGTAACAAGGGAGAGCGGTTATCTTTCAGTAGAAAAGGTAAACAGAAATGCCCTTTTACAGTTGACAAAAGAGGATGGCACATTACTGGCAACTAAGGATGCATTGACTGGTATAACAATGTCTACAAAGATACCTTACAATCTGTTAATTTGTAAAAATGGTGAGTGGGTTGACGCAGGATCTCCAGTAACAGCAGGTTATGTCATGCCGGATAGCATATATAAAATACCGGAAAAAAGTACGGATAAACTTATTAGATATAAACAGATGGTATGGTGCCACAATTGGTATCGTAATTTTATAGATAATAATATTGAGGTTATGGCAAGACACTTTGAAGTATTTGCTAGGGCACAAATGTCAGATGTTTATATTGTTAAGTCAGATGACCCTAGATTTGTTGAGGGTAAAAAGTACAAGTACGCTGAGGTGATTAATACTCCAGGTGTTATTTATACTTTAAATGTGAATAGTATCATGGAGACTGTAATTTCTAACAGTGGTGCATTAACAGCCATATCATTTGAAAATTTACCGAGTGTGTTACCTTCATTAGTTTTTAATGAGCATAGATCATACTCTAATGCTGATATCGGTGCTATTAATGTTGGTGAGAATCTTTTCTCTAGGAAGAAGGTTGATCTGCATAGTACACCAGCCACATCTTTTGTAAGACAGAGTGAACAGCAGAATATGTTTACTCCAGCGGAGTTTGACTTCAAGCAGGAGAAGATAGAAGTAGCAACAATAGATTTTGGTAGCCTGGATGAGTTAAATCTGTTTGGAGATACAGGTTTAGATACAGGAGATACAGATATTATAGATGATCTTAACAATACAGATAATCTTGATGCGGTTAATCATGTTGAGACATTGAAAACAGTTATGAAGAGTTTCTATTCAGATGAATACATTCCTATTGCAGACTTACTAGTATTATTAAAGAATGGCAATACAGTGGTTTCCACAAGCACAACAAATGAGGCTGGAGCGTGTTCATTTACAGATCTTAATGCAGGACACTATGTAATGGCTTGTTCTGATGAAAGACTTGAATCAGACTTTAGTAGTGAGGTTGTAATCAATGATGACGATGTATTAGTTCATCTAGATACAAGCTATCTTACGTTGAAGACTGATACTAATACAGATACAGATGTTGAAAAGCATTTACCAGATACTTTGGTTAAGCTTGGTGCATTTGATTAGGTAGAGAGGGTGTAAAAGCCCTCTCTATTTTTAGGGGGTGATGAAGCGATGGCAGAGACAATGTCTAAAAGCCGAAGAAAAAGAGAAGCTTTTAATTACAGGGCTGCTTATTTTAAAAAGAACCCGGGTTTATGCGGTTGCATTTGGTTTTGTTCACAGTGCAATAAGCCTTTAATTGGAAGAAGTAATGTACAAGTGGATCATATAATACCTCTTGCGGGTCACGGTATAAATAGAACTATAAATACAGTTGCTATTTGTGCTGAATGTAATCGAAAAAAGTCTGATAAGGGTGGAATTTATATAGTAAAAGGCACATTTGCTAAGATAAGGGAATCAATTATTTTATTGTTACAGAAGATAGTTTTATGGACTGTCGTATTAGTAATACGTGTTATTTACGGCATTATCTCTTTGGTGTACTCATTATTAAGTGCACCTTTTTCATTTTCGAGCACACCAACAAAAATAGTTGCTGTTTTAGTTTATATTGTAGTTGCATGGTATCTAATACGTAGGAGGTAGTATGTTAGCACGATTTTTTAAAGGAGATTCATTCAATCTAGCTGATCTTCAGTTTGCTCTGGCTATAGTGTTGGATTTAAATGGCGAAAAGGAAGTTGCTACTCCAGTGTTGCAGATGTTTGCGACTAAGCCAGATGATAGAAAAGCTTTAGAAGTGTATCTTAGGAAAAATAATAAGTACGGAATTATCTACGATTATGTGAATTATGTTTATAACAACCCAGTTATTGAGCGTAACGTTAGTTCTATGCATAATGGTCTCCAGAAACAAAGCTTAGGCGTATTAGTAAATAAAATGTCTGTTAAAAAGATTTATGATTGTCTGATGCAGCTACTGTTGTGTACAGATGTAAATAAATTGATATACGTTTATATGAGCACTTCAATGTGGCAGCGTTATTTGCGGAATACTGCCAGAAGAATTTCAAGTAATATTACTCCTGACCAGATTGAAGCATTAGGAAATGGATTTAGAAGTTATATAAGATCATTTTCAACTAACGGTTCATATGACACTAGTTCATGCACTCCACATGCCTTTTTGATATTTGCTTTTCAGAGTTTTTATGTACATACAGAAGCTTATAGAGATATTATATCGAACAAAAGCATGATGCGGTCTATTAGTAAAGATGATAAGCGAAGTAGAGCTGAGATGTCCATTGATGATATTGATATAGAGCAGCCAGAAGAAGGCATAGATTTTATGTCTTTGGCAGGTAAGATATACAGATCATCTTATTCATTATTTAATCATGTGAGTGATGGTGGTATAGCATACTATGATATTTTTTCTTGGTATCGTAAAAGTGTTGCTGATAAGTTATGGACTAGATATAAGCAAACCTTAAGATCAAAATTTGCTTCGATAGAATTTAGTAGAGAGATTATGGATTATGATGGAAGTAAATCTACTAAATTAAGCAAGCGAATGAAATTATGCGAAATGTATGCCAGTAGACTTATGACCACTGGTATAGAGATATCGAATATCTATGATTTTTATTTGGATGCTGTAAAAACTGCTGATGAATTATGTGTTCATATGAATGCTAATGGAGGTGCTAACGATGGCATACCTTATTATGCATCAAATACTATACATCCTAAGAAAGGATGTAATCAGGATAAGTTTAAGGCAGACTTCGAGGGATTTATTGCATTACGGGAATTAGTTGCTTTTCTGAATTCAAGTGCAAATGATACAGGATATACTATTTTTGATTTCCCAGTTGAGATATTTAGAGATAGAAATCTTTTAAAGAGATTTTCAAGTCTTAAAGAATATTTATACATGCATGATGATGTCAATAAACTTGTTAATGAGGTTTATCAATCTCCTGGAAGAAGTGAAGACCGAAATGAAAAGAATTTGGTTAGTAATGATTGTATTTTTGACCAGTTATTGAGTTATAAGCTTAATAACTCGCCAACTCTCATAAAGAAGGCATATTCATTATCACTAGCTAAGGGAAGAGAGGCTGTAAACACAATTGGTAAAACTTCAAAGGTGTTGCTCTCTAACAGTTATAACGAGATGAATAGTCAGATTAGTAATTCTTGGATGAACAGAATGAATGATTTTGACTATTTAGATAAGCGGAAAAATAGTGTTGTTGAGAAGATTGGTGTGTTGATAGGTTGGTACAAACAATTATATGGAATGATGAAAGCTACAGCAGATAAAAGTCATTCTATTATGATTGCGGCTACAATTGTCAATGTAACAGCAACGCTACTTTATGAGCTTGGAAATCCTGTCGAACAAAAAGGTTTATACATGTTAAAGGAAAATGATATTAACACAGAAATTGTAAATGCCATTGCAAAGAATAAAGAAGTATTTCCGTATGATATGCGACTGGTAGTGGCATTTACCCAGATGTTTGAAACATCTGCTCGTATTTTAAATGGTCTGAGTAATGCAGATTCTATAGATAAGTTACATATGTTCACAGCATTTTCTTATGCAAAGACAATCTATAAGGCTAACAGCACTTTATTTGAATTTTGTAATTTCATAGTGTCAGAATTAAATTCAACACAGTTACTTAAAAATGAGAATAATTTATATTTATTATATGCAAAAGCTATTGCTAAATACAGATGGCTTGATATCAAATTTCCTATACAAAAAAGAGAAGAGGTTACACTTCTTTGTGGAAATACTTGTAGATTATATATGGATCCAAGAAATATGAGTGATGTATCTAAGAACTTTAGAAAAGTCTATCTGCGAGAAGTTGATGTTTTGAATGAGATGTTAGATGCTTTCAAACCATTATTAGATTTTATTGAAATGTTCAGTAATTCATTACATATAGAATTACAGGAGACAGAAAGTGCTAGTACTTTAACAGCTAAAGAGTTAAAGATTCTTCAGGAAATCAATCAGAATATTCTGATTACGAAGAGAGCAACTAAATGGAAATTCTACTTAGATTCATATAGATTTGATGCTAATAATTATTTAATTGGTCGAGCCGGTATCGGAATGTTATCTCAAGATGACAACAGAAAAACGTTTGTCCATAAATATGGATACAAGGTAGTGCTGGCTCGTGTAAACAATAGTCAAACTTATCATACGGAGATTTTGGAGTTAACTCAGTATGAAGTAGAGCGTATTAAATGGTGGTAAAATGGATATTTTGTTAGTACAAATAGGTTGGGTTGTTCAGACAATGGCTGACGGCTCAGTGCGTGTTACAAGGACGTCTTTGAATCAAGACGTCCTTAATTTTTATGGAGTAAAACCAAAAGAAAATTTTTTATTTGATTTGGACCGTGGAAATTTCTATCCAATTAGAATGGATGCTGTTTCCATTGAAGTCTATGCAGATAAACCAAAAATTGATGATAAGGGGGTATCAGAGTTTGTTGATAGATTTATTTAGTGATTCAAATATCATTGGATCTATAAATAGGGTTACACGACAAATAGAGACCCGACCATTCCAGTTCTCTGATAGTATTGACTTCGGAGAAGCTAATGCTAGCCAGGAACGTATAGGTCGACTAATTGGTTATTACTATCAGATGAGTGGTACACCTAGATCATACAGTAGATTGGATGATGGCGACGATAATAAATCGAGTAATATTTCATTGGATAATATGTTTATCTTTGAAGCATGCGGTTTAGAAAAGGGCTCTGCGGATAATACTGTGGTGCTTGATTTTAGTGAGTCCTTAGATTACGTGTTACATATTTTATCTAATTGTGACATGGAAAATATTAGAAAGTTGGACAACTATAATACAGTATCAAGAGCCATAATGAATATGGATTTTGATAAATTAGCAACAGTTTCTTTGGGTTCTTTGATGAGCTTAGATGAAAAGTTAAAAAAGTATTGTATGGGTATTTTGCATAAGGCTACAGCTGAAGAGTCTAACGAAGATATAATTTTAAAGAAATTATTGTTTACATTCTTTAAAGATATACTAAGCATGACAGCTCTTATTCGGGATTACTGTGCTTTAACTCTAAGAAATGATACGGAAAGACGTTACATATATCGAAGTAAGAGTTACGCTGCTGCTGTATTAGCATGTAATACGGTAATTGATGAAGATTTGCTTTTAAAGAGTGATAGGTATGGTGAGTACTCTATGCATATTAAATCATACAAAAAGTTTGAATATCTGGAGAAAGGTGGTGTTTGTATATGAATCTTTGTGGAGAAATTATCATAGGCGATACAAAGTATTTTATGTATTGGCGCGATGTAAAGAATAGTGAGACTATAACAATTTTCAGTCAATACCATATGGATGATTTATACAAAGCTAGCCTATATCAAGATGTAGATAATTATGTTTTAAGTTCTGCATTTGAGATGTCTAAGTTCTGTAACGAAAATTATGTATTGGAAAGCGTAGAACGTTTAAAAGTCTCTGGCAGTGTTAAAGCATACGGGGAACCTAACGTAGCTGAGAGTTTTATAAATGCTCTATTCTTTGCAAAGAATTATAGATTCAATAAAAAGAATATATATTTAAATGAACATTCAATGACTCCAGGCGGTGAGGAATTGAATTTTTTTGGTAAAGACCAGACACTTTATTACAAATGTGAAAGAAGTGGTTTGTTCTACAATAAACTTGAATTAAAGTATGCTGATATTTATATACGTTTAGTACCTGCACCATTTACTTTAAAATTAAAGTGGGCAACTTACACTGAAGTTGCACATATAAAAAGAGACAACATTATCAATAAGACAATTAAGACCATAGATTATCAGATGTTGTGTGATAGCATTGATATGAGTTGGTATAAAGATGGTGATACTTTGAAAAAGAATTATCAGAGTATTACTAACTTGATTGATTTTGAGTTAAAAATAATGACGCCATTGACAAAGTTAATAGCCGGAAAGTATGGTACAGATGAACAAATAGATGTTGCTGTTGATACAGAGACTTCTGGTTTGTTTGTGTATAATCTGTCTAAAGATAATGAAGATAAAGATCACTGCGTTGCAGTCCCAATAAGTTGGGCTGAAGACAGTGGTTTTGTTATTTTTACAGATATGGAATATTTTAATAATGTTCCAAATGAATATGTGGCAAAACGTCTTGGTGAATTATTTCAGAGTTTTAAAGGAGACCATGAGGTAAAGATTTATGAGCGGAAAAAAGCTGATTCCATAGGTCACAGTGGACTACAAAGGATGGGATTATTCCATGAGTCTGAAAGACCTTCAGAGACTCTGAGTGAATCTGAGGGAAGCTCAGTGACTTTGAGTGACTTTGAAGGAAGTTCAGTGACTTTGAATGAAGATGATATCTCTAATTTATGTGCAACTGTTGTAATCATAAATAGGAAAAACATAAATCTGATTGGTCACAATGTTATGTTCGATAAAAGAGTTTTTATCGATTTAGGACAGTATTTTTACTTTGACCAGGACACGTTGCAGATGGCTTTTGATTTGAATCATAAAACAGTTAAAGGTTCAAATAAATTGAAGGTTCTTACTAGAAAATTATTTGGACACGAAACACCGGAACTTACAGATATTTTAGGTAAAGGTAATGAAGATAAATATCGTTATCTTATGGTAGAGATAGTTGCAATAATTTATGGTTGTGCTGATGCTGATTACACATTGAAACTGTTCCATAAATTAAAGTCTATCATGACAAAGAGAATGTTTATTTATTATCAGCGGCAGGATGTTCCATTGTTAAACATCTTGCCTAGATCTGAATATTATGGCTTAAACACTATAGAGCAGGATGTACTTAAGTTAGCAGAAAGTACAGTGGCAGATATTAACAAATTAAAACAATATATGTACAGTTATGTTGGTTCTTTTGTAAATATCTATAAGCAGAGGTCAGTGTTAGAGGCAAAGAGGAATGCAGGTCTGCTGAGCGAAGATGAATATTCTGAAGCAGTAAAGAATGTTAGTGCGAAGAATCAGTTATTATTTGAGTTTGAGTTTACTCCAACTGCTTTGCGTCATGTCTTATTTGATATTCTCAAATACCCAATAAAGTATTGGACAACAGGTAAAGTGCCTCAGCCAAAGTTGGATAAAATAGTAATGAAGAAGTTAATTGCTATAAAGCGTAATCCAGATGATACCCATTTCACAAAGCTGGAGAAAGATATTTTATGTAGCAATGCTTCTGAGGAAGAATACTATCGTTTGAGAAGTTCTTCCAAAGAATCGGATAATAAAAGGGCCGATAATATGGTTCTTATAAAGGCAGATGAGTTTAATGCTTGTAAGTATCCATTGGCTTTGGTTTTGCAGAAACATAGTGAGTTGAATAAGGAGTACACTGGTTATTACAAGCCTATTCTAGAGAACAATCTAGAAGGTAAGATGTTTAAATCTTACAGTATGGCTAGAATAGAGACCAGGCGTATATCAAATCCAGCGCAGACCATGAAAGGTTCTTTAAAAGCACTTATCAGATCATACAGTGATGATTATTATATGTGTGATTTTGATATGTCGCAGGTAGAGTATAGAATAATGCTTAGTCTGTCACAGCATATGTTGATGGTAGATCGTATGAAAGATCCTGAGAGGGATTACCATACGGAGACAGCAAGTCTTGTTAATAATATACCTGCGCACCGAGTTACTAAGAAGATACGTAAGATGGCAAAGTCAGTTTCATTTGGTGTACCATATGGTCTTGGTGAGAGATCATTGTGCGATAAGATATTTGGTACAATTAATGATGAGACGTTACTCATGACACGTATGCTTCTTGCTAAGTGGGAGGAGAGTAATAGGCCAGTTATGGACTTCCTTAATAGGGAGAGGGACAATGCTCTGTTAGTGCGCAGTATGTCAAATGAGTTGAGAGATTTTATGGATGCTTGGCAGAAAGATGAAAATGGTGATTACGTAACAGATGGTTTAGGAAACAAAATAGAAAAGCCGATTGGCTTTGTCTACAATAAACTGGGTTTCTATAGAGCATTTGATTTGTCAGACATAGATCAGTCTGAAGATGCTAAGCAGCGAAGAGCCATGGGAAAATATGATGGTGCTGAGGGTAAGATCAGACGTCCAGCCGGCAACTTTCCGATACAATCTTATGCAGCTGAGCTATTTAGGATTATTCTTATTCGATTCTATAATCGATGTGAAGAAGAGGGTATTAACGACAAGATAATATGGCATATGTTGATACATGATGAATTGCTTTGTAGTGTACATAAGTCGATTCATCCATTTTTTATGTACAAGCTTATTAAAGAGTCTTGTATGGTCACTATGAAAGGACATACCTCTTACTTTGTCGGTATTAACATTGGCAATACTTGGGCAGAAACAAAAGATGATGAACGTGAGGCACCAGTGTACTTTGTTGATCGAGTAATAAAAAGATGGGATGCCGGTGAGTTCGGAAATGGCCCTTTTTGGTTTGATGATCCATGGGAGGAGCTGATAAAGGATGAAAGAGCGAAGTATGTTGATGATCGTATTTGGGAGGTAATTCATGAAGTGCAGCCAGATATAGATATTGCTCCTATAAATATACCATTGATTCTTCAGAATTTTGATAACTACACAGTTAGGGCATATGTTGACAAATATGCGACTAATTACGATGTTGATGCTTCACAGTATAGTGACAGTGAAGCAGGCGATCGAAAGTGGGTTTCAAAGTTTGAAACCTGGGCATTAGGAAGGTTTCCAGTTGGTAAACCAATCATCGATTTTGATGGTAATGCTAGTGTATTGCATAAGCATGACAAGGCAGAAGTTATTGAAGACGTAGATGATTTTGTTGATTATGCAGAATTGTTTAATGATGCAGAGTTAGTGGATGATTACTGGTCATTTGACTCTGTAGAGGCATCAGATTTGTATGATGTTGAGTCAGTCGATGAATCAGATGACGATACATTTAGTTATGACGAAGGTGCGAACGTAACAGAAGCTTTTTCAATAGCAGATCTTGTGCAGGAGAGGAAGCAATATAAGTATTTAAATGTTATGCAAAATCAGGTTGTTATAACTGTAAACGCTACACTCGTTGAGGATATTAAAAAGTATCTTACTGAGTTTGTGGGAAAAGATGGCCCATCTGTTATCTTTAGACATAAGGCTAAAACTGAAAAATGGTTAAAGCTTGGAAAGAAGATAGATTATAAAAGGCTTGATAACAAGATTGATGAGTTAAAACTTAATGCTGAGATTTCTGTGGAGAACAGCAAATATAGACCTACCCGGTTTAAATGCATCGGAAATAATTGCATGGTTGAGTTGTGTAATGATTCAGATGTTAATGAGGTCCTAAAAGCATTAGCGTCATTTGGATCAGATAAAGGTTATAGCTTTATGTTAAAAGCACCGGGAAAGGGTCTGCTGAAAATAAAAACACCAATTTGGGGTAAGTTTTCTGAGATTGACAAAGCATTAAAGAATTTGGAGGTGATTTTATGCCGATAGGTTTTACAGATCCTGAGAAAAAGACAGATAAAAATATGCAGACAGATGCTTCGGAAACTGCAAAGAAGTCTGATAAGGAAGTTTCAGATTTAACTAAGATCACTACAGGAGATAACAAAAAATTATATATGGCAATAGCTGGTGGAGTGTTGATCACTATAGTAATCGTTGTTTTATTAGCAACTTCCGGAAATAAAAAAGAATCTAATCAGGATAATTCTGCTGTTAGTAGTCAGGTTGTAACGACAACAGAGACTCCTACAAGTTCAGAAGATATTTCTACAGAGGTCGCTTCTGTTGAAGTTAGTGATGCATCTGGATACTTAAAGAATCTTGAGGGTGAATCATTAACAAGTACTTATGATGTGGTTGACAAGGAGTATTATAAGGACTTTGTTAATTACGAGCTAAAGCGTGCCTCTGTTGATGATGGTATGGAAATGTACTGGCTGGAAATCACTTACGAGAATAAGAATTATCGTTGTCAGATACCATACTACGCTGCAGCTACTATGGATATTAGTGGTATATGTGTGGTTGAAATAGAAAAGTTGAAGCTAGCATCCGGAGGAAGTGTTATTAGCTATATGCAGGTTATTTACGATTATGACAAGATGTTACAGGAGTAGTTATGACTTTTAGTGAAATGAGACGTGTGTATGATAAATTTCATGCATTTGATAATTATATTACTGTTGAGAGTGCTAAGACCTTAGGGATTATCCCTGAGGGTTGGCACTCGTATTTCCCAGATAGATGTAAATGTGGTAGTGAGAATATTGTTACCATGTCTTTATCTTCAATAATGTGCACTGATCCTAGATGCCCTTGTAAACAAGCATTAGGCTTATCTGAATTATTTAGTAGGTTTGGGTGTGTTGGTGTTGGGGAGGCAACATGCCAGGAATTATATAGTCTAGTACACAATTTAAACGATACAGAAATTTCAAAAGGTAGAACTCCAATCTTAAGTTCTAATTCATACATAGAAATTATTGGGATCAATACTGATATTCTACCTATCAGTTACAGGATGTCAGCAAAGTTTGATGTGTTGATACAGAATATTTCTGCAATATTGGAATCATCTTACACGTTTCCGGATTTAGTATCTAAGTTGGGCCTGCCTGAGATAGGAACCAGTGCATTTAAATTATTAGCTGATATTAATTCTTTTGATGAATTAATTCAGACTATTAATTCAGAAGGTGGAATTAGTGCATTTTGTGATAATAGACATTGTTACGATGCAATGAAAAAGTTTTACTTAAGTATCTCGTTAGAAGATATAGGAGTTGCTGTATGCTTGTTTGGGCAGACTATTCGTAAGGCAGGCAAAATAGTAGAGGAAATTTGTATAACAGGCAGTTGTTATGTGTCTGGCTCTCGGATGACTAAAAAGACTTTTATTGATTTATGTAATCGTCATGGATTTGCTCGTCCTATTGCAGAATTAATAGCGCCAGCTATAGACGCAGGTGCTGTTTATAGTGTAGAGATTGTGAAAATGCTCAATAAAAACTATAATGTAAGCCTTGAAGAGGTAGAACAGTCTGGAAAAAATATACTTGAGTCTTTGTCAGGGAATACTAGTAGCGTGCGAATTTCTGTAATAGAGGTGCAGATGAGTTCAGCGAAGATGTCAGTTCCTTATATAGTTGCAGACGTTCCTTCTAGTTCCAGCAAATATTTAGCTGGCTTATCTAGAGGAGTTGAAATAGATTCCGATGGTACTAAACGAAAGGTTTTGATAACATCAGATGAATATTTAAGGACAATTGACAGTAGAGTAAGCAATTGGGAAAGAGAGGTTACAGAGAATTGCAGGAGTTTGATAGAAAAGATGAAATACCAGAGCTCGAATTTGATGATTTTGAAGAATTTGAGGAATTTGGAAAATCAGGAGAGTTCGGAAAATCAGGAAATGACAAACCAAATGAAACAGTTTTAGATGTGGCATTTGATAGTATTCCTTTGCTTGATGAAACAGGTGAGTATGACACAGCTCAGCAGAGTCTTTTTGAGACCCAGGACACTGATACCTATATTGCATTAGATGATTTTGACTTTGATGCTGATAGCGAAGTTGATGAAGATTTATCAAAAGATCAAGAGGAGTTAATTGCTTTAAAACAGTCATTATCTGAATCTGGTTATAACACCGAAGATTTAGACTATGAGCAGTTATTAACTTTGCAGAGTAGAGAGGATGCTATTAAAGATGAGCAGTATATGGTTGGGTTCACAGAAGCTTTTCATGGATATTTTGAGAACTTGCGGGTATCTTTGGCTGCTTCAAAAGCTACTCTGGCAAATAAGGTTGCTACTAAAAGCTTCACATCTCAGATGACATTAGATATCACTGCAAGCCCATTTGATGAAACAGATACTGGACTTATAGTGCAGGTAGTACGAAGGTTATTGGATAGTATACCTATTGAAAAGTATCGGGATGAATTGACAGTTAATGCTGTTATAGGTGCATTATTAGATTTGGGAGAGGATGTTTTTACTAGACTAGACGTGTCTAAGTTATACACATTTTTACCTGGTTTAATAGAGTCCGCGATATCAAGAGTTGAACGTTTTTGCGTTGGATTAAAGTCACATGAGATTCGCAGGCAGAAATCTTCTGATTTTTTGTTAGAGGATGAAAAACATCACAATGATTTACTAACAGATAATCTGAAAATTATCAAACGAGTTAATAAAATTAACAGTGATCGTTTTCAGTGCTTCTGCGAAAATTGTCAGAAGTTTTTTGATGTGAAGCAGCACTTTGTATCATATTTGATTTATGTGACAGAAAAGTCTACAGACAACTATCAGACGTTTAGCAGCAACTCAAAGTATGTTGCTAATATATTTCCACAGGTGGAGGTATGCCCAGAGTGTAATCAGGGATATGTTCTGTATTTAGGAGAGTATCTTACATACGCAAATCTGATTCAGAGTGAGCTCAATTCTGTGCTAGGTGATATTAGCACTTATTTATATAACATTAGTACAGGAACTGCTTTCACTAGGATAGAGCCTCCTATATCTGTTATAGAAAGGGTTGCGCCATATTTAATTAATAGTGCAGATATGCAGGAGCCAGTTGACGCTGGTGAAAAAGTCTCAGACGTGCAGGGAGTTGCTATAGACTCTGTTGAATACAATAATGCGATACAAAGTTTTTATTCTATGTTATTGGGAATAGAGGGTACTCAGATGAATAATGCTACTTCAGATATAGTTACTTCATTTGATAGTGATGATTTTGACTTTAATGATAGTGCAGAATCTGCATGGCTAAGTAATTCATCGGAGTCGGAGTATAAGTATGTAGCTGGCTATATGGCTACTGCTTTGAGCAGAAACTATATTGAGTTACATAATAGGGCTTTATGTTCAATTGTTGCTAAGCTGGAGGAGTCAGATCTAGTTTCTAGTGTAATTGATTGTTCTGTTATTTGGTATTGGCAGAATGTACTCAAGTTACTCGAAGAGGTAAAAAATGAAGCATCATTAACGCCTGAACTTCGTAATGCTTTATCAGATGTTAAACAGATGATGGAAAAGGAAAATATTCCATTTACTCTTGAGGGTATTGCAGGATATCGTAATATGGTCAAGGAGAAAATATCACTTATGAGAACAAATAGGAGTTCTGTAATGCAGTACTTTTATGCATCTGAAGAGGCTTTGTCTAGGATAGCTATTGGTAATCACAGACAGTTACCTGTCTGTAACTTGTTTAGTTACTGCAGCAATGCGAAGGAATATATTTTCTGGGATCGTATTGCAGACAGAATGATCATTCAGGAGTTATCTGAAGAGTTTTATGATTATCTGATTAAAAATGGAGCATTTAATTCTAAAACTAGATTAAAGCTTTGTTCTGATGATAATGAGTTACGAGATTTAATGGATTCATTTTTAGATAAACTTGAAGTAGTTGGTTTTTTACCTATAGATTATAGGGAAAATATAAAGAATAGAGCTTCACACGTGTCATTACGTTGTATAACAAATCTCAGTGAAATGGCATATCATTTTAAAAATGAAAACTACTATAAGTTTATTAAGTGTGCAAGAAATCTTGCGGATCCAGAGACATTAGTAAGTGATCATCTTAATCAACAGTTAAAGCAATTAAAGCAGCAGGCGGATGCTGTCGATATTGCAGATGATATTAGTCAAGAGGAATACTTTTTGCGAGATTTTTCCACAGATGAAATACATGCAGCAACTGCAGAGTGTAGAAGATTATTGCAAGGTATTCGTTTTGGCAGGTTTATACCAAAGAGGAAATCAGGAGAATCTCTTGCTGATTATTTACAAAGATATTCAGATGCAATACATGATAATGTATTTGGCACAGATGAATGCTATGATTACTATGAGAAGTTTAAAGATTTTGAGAAGTATTATATTGACATATTATTGTGTGACGTTGTAGGGCAGACCCCATGCGTCAATTATGCAGTAAGTGCAATGACTAGGGATATAATTGAGGGATTCATAAAATACTCTGATCGTTACTCAATGATAGATGCCTTACGTTTAAATGAGATTGTTTATAATCAGTGTATACAGAACGTTAATGATGTATCAAAGGATAAATTAGTTGCAGAAGGCTTTGGGGAGTATTATAGGGTTGTAACAGAGAATTATACTACAATAGCTAAGAATTTCTTTGAGCCGTATGGAGCAAGTTTAAGTTCTATGCACACAGATATAAATAAACCAATAGCAGCACTCCAGACGGATCTAGATATAAATCGCTTAATAAATCAGTTAATAACGGCTGATGCAGCAACGATTGTGAGGTTGGAGAAGAGAAATGATCCAACTATGGACGATTCAATAGATGCTGTAGACACCAGAGGTGTTATAGAAGAGATTATAAATGAGATAGAATTTATTCTTGGGAGAACAATATGATTATTTGTCTATTAGAGTCTAGGGATAATGTTATGAATTCCCAGTTGGCGAGGTTTGTAGAGAGGTACCCAGCCAGTTCTACAAAATTTGTATATGATAAGACTCCAATTGAGAAATTAAAGCAGTTTGATAAGCCACCCTTATTGTCTATGGGGTGGCTTATTATATGTGAGATAAAGCAAACGGCTAGACTAAAGTTAGTTTGTAATTCTTACAGTAATAACGTCATAATCCTAAGAGTGTTTAGCCGAAATACTTTACAGGAGTTAACTGAATCTTTAAAAGCTTTGGGATTTACTTATGATGTAATTGATAATTTGGTAGTGCCAGAAAAGAAAAAGATGCAGTATGTTATGGAGCATTTGGAAGTAGATGAAAAGGATGCTCGTTACTTAGTTAGAAGGCATCATGGTTATATGTTCGATATAGTGAGCTCTGTACGAATTTTAGAACCATATCGACCAGTGACTAGAGATCTTATACGACGCCTTACTTGTGAAACTGGTAAGTATAAAATTTATGATGTTTTAAATTTCTTGTTAGGAAGCGAAGATGTTACATACAAAAAGGCAGTTGGGTGTGTTTATCAGTATCGTTATGCATTTGATCATTTAAGTAACTATTTAAAGAATAGTGTTGAGATGTATGAGAAGGTATTTAATTTTGTGATTGATGGAGAACTTTCTTTACAAAATTATAAGATATTTTTACATGAATGTAATGACAGTACAATCTCTGCAATGTCAGAGTATCAGTTAAGACACGTATTGGAGAGTTTTGATACGATCAGTCTAGATTGGTTATATTTGTTAGAGCAATTACTTAATCAGTTAGGCAAGAATGATATATCAGGACTGTTAAATATTCTTGCTTTGAGAAAGAGGTGATAATGATGTTAGACGTTGATAGTAATTTGATCATAACTAGAGACACTGGTGTGGAAAGTGCCACTTTAATAGAGAACTGTTCCGATCATTATGAGCAGTTAACAGGATTTTCTATTTATTTACCTGATAGTAGAATTCCATACGTAGAAGATTATCTGAACAGTATACCTAATGGCAACTACATACTCAATGTGTTAAATCATAACGTAAAACAGGCAATGCGTATGATTTTATCTATATCAAAGATAACTTCTTACACTGAGGTTTTTATTGATATTTATGGTGGCGTACAGGGTATACTGGATGCATTCGCAAAAGCAGAGGAGGATATTGATGGTGAAATTGACAATGAAAAGTTCTTAGAAACTTCAACACCGATTGATAACACACCTGTTGTGTCAGTGGCTGAGCAGTACAAGGCTGCTACCGAAGGTAAGTCGTCAGTAGAACACAATAATTGTATTGAAAATGGAAAAAGTGTGGGTGATACCATTAACAATGAAGTAGAAATGAAAACCGGAAGTGATGAGGCTCAGTTTTATAATAAAGAGATAGAACATAAGGACGAACAGCAAATGCCGGCAACAATTCCTAGTATGAAAACTAGTAATGTTGGTAGTAATGGCATGGAGTTCCAGATGTTTTTACAGCAGCTTATTTGCAAAGCAATGCAGCCAGAGGAAAAAGAACCAGAAGATTGTCTAAGTATTAAAGAGTTACGGATGGTCCAGAGGAAGATTGCCAGTACAGATGCTGAAAAAATAAAGACGTCTGTGTTAGATATGCTAGATGATATTTCTACACACGATGATATGGTATTTATGACAAAGTTTCTTGAGATGTTCATTGATAAGTTGGGAGGTTTTCATGAATAAGAAAGATAAGGATAAATTATTTATACTGGCTTTTATACTTGTGTATATTGGGTTATTTATAGCGTTCTGTTTAGGTACTGTTAAGATTCCATTCACATGGTTGATCATTGGTGTATTACTTATACATTATGTTGTACTGTTACCAAGAGCTGATAGACTTTACTATCAGGTACATGAGTCACAGATCGGATGTAGTCGGTTTATTCCTATTTGGAATGAGATTTCCATATTTTCCGGTAAATGGGCGATTATGTCTCTTACTAGCTATGTATTAGTTGCATTAAGTGTTCTTGCCCTGTTTGTACCTTCATCATTTTTAGCAGACTACTTGGGTGAGTTTGTTATGTTCAGATGGTACACTGTAGTGTTTCGTATAATAATAATGTTAGTTATGTGCAATGCTGTTATAACAGGAATTGGTTATTTTAATGTACAGAAGGCTGTAAATAGGATACACAGTGATATGCTTGCATCTACTGCTAGATTAAGCTTTTGGGAATACCTCTTATACGTTTTGTATTTTATTCCTGTGATTAGAGTTATTCCCGTAGTATACTTGGTTGATCGATTGAACAAGATTGTTGTTTTAAATGAGTACAAGATCAATCAAGCACCAGATAGACTGGAGGAAGTGAATGAGTAGGTTTTCAAATTTAAAGAGTTTTATTTATGCTGAGGATCAGAAGTCCTCAGCATTTGTTGATTCTAAGGATACTAATGCGCAGGTGACTGAGAATGCTGTTTCTGAGGATTCTGTTGTACAGAAGGTAGGTATGCCGACAGACTCATCTATAAAGGAGATGTCTGAGTTCGATGACATAGCAGTAAGCGAGCAGCCAGAGCGCATCGATGTTATGGAGTTAAGTGACGTAGCTCCCCTGAAGTTGGATGTGATAGTCGATAGCACAGGATTTCTTTCTGATAAAGTTGATAAGTTTATAGCAGAGAAGAACGTGGCTGTTGTACCTTTTTCAGCTGTCGGTATCCTTAAGCAGGTAAGTCAGTTACAGAGACATGATATTTTAGAGTTGGGTGGTACAAAGTATGCAATGTTACGTACAGCAAGATCAGATGTTTTAGAATACTATCGAAAGGTAATAATTGATTCAATCACTGCAGGTCTTGTATTCAGTGAGAAGTTAACTGTTTCAATTGTGAACGGTACTGAGACTATTCGTACTTTAAAATTGTCTAAGGTAGAGTGGTCATACCTGTGTGCTTGGTTCAGAGACTACAACGCGAGGATAGAGGAAGATAATAACGATATTAGATTGGTGGTGGGGTAATGCCTAATGTAGAGTTAGAGGAAGTTAGCGTACTTGAAGAAGTAAATGAGCTTGTGTCTGATGAGATCGAGTACCCAGCTATTTTAATAGAGGGTGTAAATTCAAAAGAAGAACTTAACTATTTTGTGAATAGAGGTAATGATCATAAACGGTCATTACCTCTTTATTTAAAGTTTGATTCCTATGTGAAAAGAATTGGACAGTTAGAGTTGTCCTTGAATACTTTACTAACTTTAAGAGTATTCAAGAGTTATAAAATAACTCTTTTTCGGTCAGCAGAAGATTATGCTGATATAGACGTAGAAGATGATCAGACTTTAATTAAATTTATAAGCATTTAGGAGGTGAGAATATGGAAACTGGTACAAAGATAGTAGTGCTTATAGTTGTAGTATTATGTGTCATTTTTGGTGGTGCTAATGTCTTTAAAGATAAAGGCGGTGAGGGCGGAAGCTCAAAACATAATAGCAATAATGACACAACACAGTAGGTGATAACGTGTTTAGTATTATTTTTTTGGTTGTGGTGTTGATCGTTGCTATTTGCGATTTTTCTCCCATTACATTAGATAAGAACTCAGATAAATTATTGTATTCAGATGAAGTTATTCCTAGTACAGATGATGACACTGAGTCCGTGTTTGGTGATAGTACTATCACTTCTAAGGTGAATGAAGAAGATTTAGCAGATGACGATGCAAAGAAACAGGCGGAGGAATTAATAAAACAGATTTATGGAGGGTAGTATGAAGAGACTGATAGTGGTGTTAGCATCTGCTCTTCTGTGCACAGGGTGTAGTGCTAATTCTGTGGATATGTTTGGCGCCGGCACTTCTTCAGGTAAGGTGAACAGTTTGTATGGGAATAAGCAGTCTTATATGCTTAATAACTATGATATTAAGCAAGTAGTTCAGCCATACGATTTAATCTTGTCAGATCAGGATTTTAGTGGCCCGGATAATGCCACAGGTGTTGATGATTCATCAGCATCGGTAATTTTGAATGAACAGCAGGTTGCTAACGATAATAGTGGTTCAGGTGCTAGCAAAAGTGTACAAGAAGCCAGTGGTATAGAGGAATACGATTTTATCTTTCCTGTAGATTTTGCAGCTAATCCTGTATTTACCGATGCTGTAGGCCCTAGAACTGCACCAGTTACTGGTGCATCCACAAATCATGGTGGCACTGATATTGGGTGTCCTACAGGTTCAGCTATTTATGCAGCAGCTGATGGAACTGTCACTGGAGCACATTTTAATGTAAGTGGTGGTAATGTAATTACTATTAATCATGGTTTGAATAAAGAAGGTAAAGTGGTAGAGACAGTATATATGCACAATTCTGAACTATTGGTTAGTGTTGGTCAGAAAGTAAGTCAAGGCGACTTAATAGCTAAGGCTGGAAGCACCGGTTATAGCTCTGGGCCGCATTGTCATTTTGAGCTGGATATTGGTGGGGAGGCATATAATGCAATGCGTACTTTCTCTGGACCATCAAATATGCCGGGAAAAAGAAATGGCAAATTCGTGAATGATGGTATCGTTACATTTAGCACAGCTGACGTAAGAGATTGGGCAGATTTAGTGCAGAATCTAACAAGGAGTGGTAATTAACAATGAATAGGTATGAGCGAAGTATTATGTTTAATACTTATGTAATGAAAGTCGGGTACGTTTTATTGATAGTTATAAACTTAGCAGTTCCCTGTCTAAAAGGCACTCACCCACGCTTATGGTTGTTACAGATAGTAGCTTGTTTAGTTTGGATACTGGGTTTGCTTGGAGGATTAGGCTATTTAAATCAGATGGTGCCTATATTGCAGATCGGAATAGTACGTATTATAGAGTGTTTATACTTGTTGTTATTCAAGTACAAAGAAGCAAGATGGTGGATTATCGGTTTATATATTTTGATAGATGTTATTTATGTAGTCTATTTATTAATAGATAAATCAAATTATGAGTATATCGTGGAGGATGAGAAAGATGTTGACAGCAATGAATCAGTTTAATAGTGGTACCCCACTATTGGATATAAGAAAATTGATAGAAGGCAACAGTTATGATGTGTTGGCTTATGTGAATAATGTAAAGAGTGGTATCACTGTAAATGAAACAGGTTATTACTCTTTTTACGTAAAGGATTGTAACGGTAACATTATTCCGGCACGTTTGTTTAATGTGGCAGAATTCTATGAAGCAGGTTTTTCTGCAAATTCGTTAAAGAATAAGCCTGTTAAATTATCGTGTATTGCACAGATAGTATATGGACAGTGGTCATTACTTGTAAAAGAAATTTCTGAGTGGACAGGGGATTTTGATTACAAATCATTTAAGGGATTTGTAGAATACGATGAGAAATACTTGACAGATGAGTTTTCTCAAACTGGTTCTTTTCTGCCAGTGAGTTTTTGTACTAAGGGGTTGGCTTCTATATGCGATGGTAAGTGTGGCGGTTTCGCTTTGTATTTAGGCACTGTGTTTAAGAAACTTCATGCAATAGGAGTAAATAACGGTATTTATGAGGACATACTTTTACACATAGCAACAATGGCTGCATCAGCTTATTTTCAGCATTTAGAGATGAAAGATAGCTTTGGTTTTGTCTCTAGAGAAACTTCTTTAAAGACACTTTATTCTTATTGCGTACAGGATATTAGTGATAAAGAGCTAATCTTGGATGCCATTGCTGGTTTGATTGAGTTGGGTGAGCCAAGATTCCTGGAGAGTGCTTTAGTAGTAAAGACATTTAAGGACACTCTGATGGAACTCAATATGATAAGTGCTGTGAATAAGGTGCCACAGGGATCTGCTGTTACCGTTAATGGTTTACAGCTTTTTAACGTATAGGAGGTGCCCTATGAAACAGAAGAGTCCAGTCGGTTGGCATGTGTTAACAATAGTTGTAGTGTTAGCATTGGTTGCCTTAGTGATTTATCTGGCAGTTAATGGAGTAGGTTTGTTTTTGCTCAGTCAATTTGAGTGGTTCAGAAATTGGTTCTGGCCGATCGTTCTTGTTATAGCAGTACTTTGCATAGTTTTGTTAATAGTTTCATCAAAAATGAAACAGAAAGTGTCGATACAGAACACTGCTATAGATATTGTAGAGTCAAGGCAATCAGAGTCTTCAACAGAAAAGACTGACAGTAATATGGATCTGTTCTAGGAGGTGCAGTATGAAAGATACAAGAAGGAAGAAATTTATAGTGGGGGTTATTATTGCTGTTGTAACAATATTAGCCGTTGTGGGATTGCCAAAGTTATTTTCAAGTATCAGAAAATATTATCTCAAGCATCCGTTTAAGGCTTTAGGTTTGCCAGTTAGTCTTAAAACAATTTTTATTACGATTACTGTTCTGGTCATAATAATCATACTTTTCTTATTAAAGAAGAAAAAGAAATTAGCATCACAGGCTACTACAGAACAGGCTATAGAGCATGTTATGCAAGCTCATGAGAAGTCTTCAGGTGTGTTGAACGAAAAAGATAAGATGAATTTATTTTAGGAGGTTATATGCGAGAGGGTAAGCGTAATACTATCATAATTTATAGCATCACAGGTGCAACTGTTATAGGTTTTTATGTTTGGTTTCGTATTTACTTTCAGTCGCAATCTGATAAGATTGATTCACTTACAGGTAAGGTTAGTATAAAACATCCACAGGATAGCATAGGATATTTATTTGATTCCGTAGATGTTCTTATGGACTCAGGTAAGACGCTGTTTATTATGCTTTTATTGTTTATCATAATACTAAAGGTATTAGGACGAATTCGTCAGCGTGTAGCAGCACAGAATACTGCTGAAGTTGCAGCAATAAAAGCCTCTGAACAGAATGCAGCTCAACTACAGACTGCAGTTGCACAGTTGCAGAATCAACAGAAAGATTCATTGGAAGATACTACACAATCAAAATCAACGGTTCAAGAAGCTGAGAAAACAGAAAAACTAAGTGAAAAAGGTAATATGTCCTTATTCTAAGCCAGGAAGTATTAGTATAAAAGCTAATACTTTTTTTATCATAATGAAAATAATAGGAGGCTATGTATGAAAATAAAATACTGTTACCTTAGGGTATTGTATGTCGATTACAATAATACTATTGTAGGGTATTCACTGGTATTCAGTTCAGCAGATTTTTCAGAAATTTATGAAGAGATTGTACCTTCTGATAAAATATTTGATGTTCTTAGCAGTGGTTATACTTATGATTTTAATATTGTGAGTGGTGTGCTTATGTGTGAGGACGTACCAAGGATTACTGCTAGTGAGACAGACTATAATTTATTCTCTATAAAAAGGAGAATAAACTTCGATGATGATACTATTTATAGTTTTATTTTAGAGGGAATGCTCAACGATTATTTGATAGTTGATGATTCTATTCTAGAGGTAGATGAGTATACAGGTGGTGCCGTAGCAAAATTTGATAGGATACAGATTGCAAAGTCTACAATGTCAATGTATGTGAATATGTACGATAGTTCAGATATCTATCATCAGACGTTAGCTTACTTGCATGATGGAATAATAGAACTAAAACCATTTTATGTTGCAGTTCCAGTAAGCACAAAAACATTAAAGTTTGACAGGGTACAGGTCGCAAAAAAGATTAACAATGTTGAGTATGATATTTACGTAGTTAAAGATGTGCCTATATATTCCTCAGCTATGGTGACTGCTACAGCTTTAATAAATAAAGCTGTGCAAATGTCTTTAAAGTATGATGCTATGATACGCGGTCTTGATAGTTACATGAGATTTATAAATGAGGCTCTAGGGGATACTCAGGAAACTAATTATAAATGGGTTGGTAAAAATACTTCACTGAAAAGCGATTACGGTGTGTATTTTGAGTCATCTATGAAAAAATTAACAAGAAAAGAGTGCAACGATGTCATAGATGCAATAGTTTATTCTATAGTTCCAGAATCTGCAAGTGTAGCGGATGCAATGGAAGTTTTAAAGAAAAAAGGGTTTTCTCCTTTGCAACTTGCAGCAGCAGTTGGAATTATACATGTAGTTTATGCAACCGAGACCGTAGCAGATTGTTTATCTCTTGGGGCACAATATCTGAGCGATGCTAGACGTTGTAAACTTAAAACGGATCTGTTTTTATATCGGATTCGAGTAACTTCGTATATTATGCGAATACCGTTGGTAGATAAAAAGAGACCTATACTGGACGGTAGTGAGGAGAATGCCTACACTTTAGTAAATGCATGTAACTATTATGGGGAGGTGAGTAGATGATAAGAATAACAGAACTTGAGGATCTGGTAGCATCCAAGTTGTCTAAGTTGGATACTAAACCACTTGCTGTGGTTTTAGATTGTGAATATGCTTCTATGAATCAGAAAGCTATTTACATAGAATACACAGGGAAAACTGGTAAGGTGGATGCTTTTTATCGTGAGCAGGGACCAACTTCTAATGAAAAGGTGTATGTTACCACTGAGTTTTTCGGCATACTGGCCGGGAAATTGGAGTCTGGGAATTTTGGCGGTATAAACACTACATACTCAACGTATGACATAAGTATGATTAACGTAGATGTTGATGTACAGCTTGGGTTGATTATGTTTGAAAGTGCTCTTTACAAAATCGGACGATGTCTTATGGCTAAAGATTCCAATAACTACAGCCTGGTCGCTGGTGGCTATGAGTTTAATTCAGAGGACTTACGAGCACTTAAAAATGTATTTAAGCAAAAATCGTACTACAACTATTTAAAGTTTATCTACTCTAGGGCGCAATCCCGTATTGTACCTAAGTGCTATAAGAAAAAGGCATTTTATGGTATTCAGAAGGCCTTTGTACCGGTATTTATACATTACGATTATGTGTATGATCCATTTGTTGATGATCATGAGAGTAAGGCGGTAAGTAATAGTAGATTATATAATATGGCAGTGGAGAAGAACCGTATTATAAAAGTAAGTGAGCATTTAAGTTGTTATATGCTTACACATGAGGAAATTTGTGTGAGCTTAGGTTTAAGCAAGTTTATGCGATTTACACCTGAATTTATCTATAAGGTTTTCGTAGGATTACTCCGACCAGATTTGCCAGAGTTTCCTAGTAAACAGCAGTTTAAATACGTTTTAGCTGCTGGAGAGGAACAACCAGAGGGTTTTAAGCGTGTATACAATGAGAATGAGTTTTTACAGCTTAGGGACAAGCTTGCAAATAAGGTATTAACTTGTGAGACTTCAGGAAATACAGCTGATGTAGATGCAGCTAATTTTGAGTTCAATAAAGTTAATGCTTATATAAAAATAGATACACTAAGGTACCATTGCAATTTAGATCGACGTACTTTGACAAGTATAGGATCTTCAGTGCTTGATAAAAAAATAACCGTTAATGATTTATATGCCATAATCTTTGAGGCTACGCTAGGAGGTGATTAGTATGGAGGTTGCTATGGCGGAGCAGGAGCCAATTGTGGTTATAAACTATCAGACTTTTGATAGTGTTGAAGAGATGCTTACAGTGCATTTACTAAGTATTTATGAAAAAAGTAAATGTGATAATTCTAAGCACGATGTACTGTATTACATAGATCTGGATAAAGTATATTGTGTTGTTGATGAGGATATTAGGCTAAAACTCTCATATCTAATTGACTATTATGTTTTAAATTATCCTGATATTGATGCAACTATCCTGCTTATTAAGGAAGCAATTACATCAGTATTTCCTATTGTTAAACATTTTTATAAGGATTATCAGTTTGGTACAGGAGTATCTAACTTAACATTGGAAGAATATGAAGATCTCTCAGCTAACAAAAGATCTACTATAAAGAATTTCGTGATAAATGGCACTGTGTATACTGATGGTGAAGTGACTACTCCATGGGTTCGAGGTTTATTAGACCCTAATTATAATAGGATTATCAAAAGTCCCGCATTTAGAAAGACATTGTTTTATCTGCAGGAGCAGAGTCTATACTCAACAGAAGATTTAGATAATTCATTAGATTTGTGGTTGTTGCGATATCAGAATTTGAAGTCTTCGATTGTAGATGCCATAAAGAGCTCAATAATTCTTATTGAACTCAATGATAGCAATAGCAAAAAGTCGTTGAAAATTTCAGATTTATTAAAGGAGGTAAAGTGATGATTCTTGAACTTTATGTTAGGAATTATTATGAGGTGCATGGTACTTTTGATAAGATTTTACTATCACCTGTTTCGGATGTGCTACGAAAATATGCAACTGATCATAAATGTACCGTTAATGAGGCTTGTTACTCCTTACTTGGCACACCGGAAGTTAAAGGATTTACATACAGTGAGGTGTTTAAGTATGCAGTCCTATGTGCACAAGGCAATTTAGAGGATGTACCAGAGGAAGTTTTGAAAGCCCTAGAGAAACCGATTGGTATCTTTAAGAAAAATTTAAATACTAAAAAGTACACGGAAGAGCAGCTACAGATTATTGATGTAGTTAGGCTCTATTTTTTATGCACTTCAGACGATCTTGTCAAGATCGAAGATAAGTCTTATCGGATGACAGATGCAATATCAGTTATACGTAACTTACATTCGGCTAATAAAAATGTTGGGGCATTTATAAAAGATAATTGCACAAAGCTTTCTGTGATTAGTGGAGAGCATACAGTTGTTTCGGTCGGTAAACTCGTGACAGCATATTCAGGTAAGGATATTGCTAAGTTAATACAGACAGGACTTGCTTACGCAGTACTAGGTGATCGTATGAAAGGAAATTATCTTATCCGTCATTTAAATAGTCTGATGTTTCTCAGTCAGATAGATATGGAAGCTTATTTCATTACGCAGGTTATGGCCACTGCAACAGGGCATACATACAAGGAGTTGTTACAGAGCATAGGTGTAAATATACAGGATCAGACAAAGTATGTAAGAATGTTTGGTCGTATGTTTTGGTTAGTGGGGAATAAAGTTTACTTTGCGGAAGATGATGTGGAGCAGCCTATAAGTCTTATGGGAATTTCAAATTATTATAGGATGTTGGAGAACGGAGGGTTCAGATGAAATACTTGATTTTCGACACAGAAACTACGGGATTCCATTCACAGGATGAGGTAATCCAGTTTAGCGGTTTGATACTTGATAATAACTTAAAACTCAAGAGAGGTTACAATTGGTATTGTGATACACAGCAAGAGATCAACAAGGATGCAGCAGCTGCACATGGTATAACTAAGAAAATGTTACACGATTTGTCTGGTGGTAAGGTTTTCGAAGACCGCTGGTTTACCATGTTAAATGGAATTGATATGACTGAAGGTATAACATTTATCGGATGGAATGTTGATTTCGATAAACGTTTGATAAATCAGACGTTGAATAATAATGGGCTTGATGAATTCGATTTTGGTAGAAAGGTAACTACTTTAAGGAATTCTCCAGATGTATATTCCTTTGATCTTATGAAGGCTGTAGCTAATCTGATGGTTGGCAGAGCTAGGTTAAAGCTGGAACAGGCTTCAAAAATGATCTCTATGGATGGGGCTACGTTAAAAAAGCGCTACAGCAGGTTAGCATCTAAATTCACAAATGTTGCAGAAAAGGATTTTCATAATGCATTATATGATACTTATGTGACATACGAGATTTTTAGTGAATTTGCAATGAAATTTATGTATTAAAAAGGGGTGAAATGCTGTGGAGTTTGGTGAAGTAAAACAGTCCATGGAACAATGCAGACGCAGCATTTCACAAATAAAGCATCAGATAAGTAATAACAAAGAATCATGTTATGCATGTGAAAATGCTAAGTCTGCAGCTATGGATACATATCAAAATAGTATTAAAGTCGCAAAAGAGAGGGCTCTAAACGAGTATGTAAAAGAAGGAACTGCACAATTTGAACGTGAGCTGAATGAGGTACAGAGTAAATACGCTAGTGTTAAAAAAGAGTATGACACTAAAATGGCTGAAGTAAATGCAAAAGACGCTAAGGATATGATCACCGGTGGTGATGCAATTTCAGCAGAGATACGTGCTTCTATGTCTGTACTACAAGACCAATTGAACAATTCAGTTAGTACACGATTCCAGACTGAGTTAGAGCAGCAGCTCGAGACTCAGCAAGTTCAGATAGATTCAAATAGTCTGAGAGGCCTTATAAAGTTTTTTAATAAGCAGGCAAAGCACATTGAAAGACTGTCTAGGACGAATAAATTAGACAAGATAATAGATAAATTGCTTGAGATTACTCGTTTGAATCTTGAGGGAGAAAAACAAGAAAAAACTATAAAGTTAGTTCTAGTGCTTGTTGTAGTGATCCTGAGTTTGGTGCTCGTAGGCAAAATTGTTCTAACTATTTATCTAGCCTTTCTTGCAGTTTTGTGTATTTATAATGTGCACAAGCATTATAGTATTTACGCTGCTATAATTGCGCAAAAATCTGTACAAGATAATCTGGACGATATAGAGGCTGATTTATTAAAACAAGCTACTGATGTTCTGGAGAAAGAGAAGAAGAGTATAGCAGACTTATACGAGCCAGAATTGGCTGAATTGAAATCTCGTGAAAAATCAATACAAAGTGGTATTTTTGAAACTTCTCAGAAAAGAACTCAATCATTTAAATTTGATGATAAAGAAAGTAGGGATGCGTTGAAAGCAGCACAGGTTGTTAATGATGATCGCCTGAGAAATTTACATCAAGAGTTAAGTATTTTGGAGAAACAGTTACAAGAGAAGGAAGAGGAATATAAACAGCTTGGTGAGAAATTACATAATGTTGCAGGCGATATACAGGCAAAGTATTTGGACTATAGCAAGGTAGGGACTGATGTAGTATTTAATCCACAATTTCTTTTTGACATAACAAATGCCAAACCTGTATTTTTTAATCACCCACAACGTAGTATGTTGATTATCTACAATAAGCTAGATGAAGCAATACAGTTTGTAAAGCTTTTGTGCATTCAGCTTAGGATAAAACTGAATCCATTTAATTTAGCAGCAACAATAATTGATGTGGATGGTTTAGGGGTGCAGTTTATGGCATTTGACACATCTAATGCTGGAAAAGATGAATCAATAAAAAGGTTATTTCGAATTGTAACTAGTAAGGATGCGCTTAAAGATGTTCTTGATGAGTTGGATGAGGAAATGGCTCGAAGAAAAAATGTTATTCTTCGTAATTACGACAGCATAGCTGATTATAATGTTGCCATGGTTGAAAGCGATTCTCTAACAGAAAATTATAATTTCTTGTTTTATCTGAATTTGAATATGGATATTGTAAAGGATCCGAAAATGATGGCTGTTCTTAGAAATGGTAGTATGATGGGTATTTTTCCACATTTATTGATTTCTAATGATGTGTTTAGGGATATGAAGGAAAGAGCAACAGATTTAGTCAATGCAGTTGACACAATTTACACATTACAAAATGGTTCTATTTTTAAAAGAGCTAAGGACTTTGCACTTGAAGAGTTAGTAGTTCATGATAAAAGGTAGCAAATAGAAGTAAATTCTTGAAAAAGCAGGTGGTTTAAAACCCGCTTTTTTTAGTGTTTATTTTTATAAATATTTAATAAGTGGAAAGGAGGAATTCACTATGGCACAGAACATAAACATGGAACTTGTACCAAAGATTGAAGCAATAAAGGATATCTTCAATGGAGAAACAATCCCAAAGATCAAAGCAGCAATCGAGGGTGCAGAGGAGATCTGTAAGGAGCAGGGAAGTGTAAAGCTTCAGAAGTCAGTTGCAGCTTGCAAGGAAGGTATTTACCAGTTCCTTGAAGTTAATAGCGAGCTCTTAGAGTCATTCGACAAGGTAGTAGAGTACTACAAGAAGACAGACGCAGCACTGAATTAATAGTGGAAAGGAGGAGATATCATGGAACTTAATAAGGTTACACTTGACAGCACAATCGGAGAGATTAAGCGTTCATTCAACGATGGAGTACTTGATGCTTTCGGAGAAGTTGCAGCAGCATTAAAGGCTGAGGCAGCTAACGGCGGTAACGCACTTATAGATCAGGCACTTGAGCAGTGTAAGAAGACACAGGATATGTATAACACATGTCTTGGTTCAGTTGATGGTTTCCTGAAGGATTGTACGGAGGTTGCGGCAATCGCTGAGTATCTTGAAAAGCAGGCAGATATCGGCGCCGTAAAGACACGTGATACAAGCTTCAAGAATCAGGGAATCGATTCGTCAGAAGTAGTTATGTAGTCAATTTGACTATAATACCAGAAGGTTTTTCATAGGTTGATAATTGATAGCTAGGTAGTGTGTAACAGCACTACTTGGTTTTTAGAGATAAATTAAGGAGTGGTTGTTGCACCACTCCTATTTTTTTATAGGAGGTTTTTATGCTTTATAAAATACAGAAATCTATTAATGGTAAAGAGTATCCAATAATTGTTGGATCTGATGAAAATCAGTCAGCAATAACTGCAGATACAATGATAAAGGATTCAGATGTGTTTGGCGTTTTGCTTAATTCAGCATCAATGAAAATTGCTGTATTTCCGAACACTTCAGTTCCTGAAATAGTTTTAACAGAACAATCTGCTAAAGTTATGGATATTACAGCAGTTTATAATGCAATAGGTAAGCTTAAGGCAGCTTCACCAAATGGTGAGATTTCACAGTCATATATTCAGAGACTGCGAGAAGCTCTTGAAACAAAAATTCCAGACAAGGATCAGGTTTATGCTATTTTAGCAATAACTATGACGTATGTGAATAATCAGGGGTCTGATTTTACAGACCCAGTGAACGTGGCTTTAGATAATATCTATGATGAGTGCTATGATAATACAAAAAGATTTATAGATACTCTCAGGAAAGAGTCTTCATGGCCATTTTCTGATTTGAAGCCAGCAGATAATGTAACTAAGTTTCAGAACACATGTACTGATGAGCTTTTTGTTGCATTACCAAATAGAGTTGATTTTATGGAGTCTGATGATGATGCAGCATTTCTACCGGATCCAAACGAAGTTTGCAAGCCTTATGGTAATGCCGAGTTAAAAGATATGTCCCTGTATAAGGATCCTGACAGTGGATTTCCAAGGGAATTATATTCATACGTAGAGGGTTCAAAGAAAAATAATGGTGCTCCTTTGTATCCGAATGAGGAGAAGTTCCACAAGGCACTTATTGAATGGGTACAGTTTAATATGAAAGCTGATGCTTCTCCTGATATTGATGTATCCACAAGCAACTCTAATTTAGACAAGTTATCTCAGTTAGAGTTAGAAAATCTTGCTACATTTTTCTATGCAAGACATTGGTCACAGAATATCAATATTCCAGTTATTGTGGATAATGACGAGGATGAGGACACTGCCGATGATGTAAATTCAAAGTACTCATTCCGTATGACAAAGGATGAGAAAGCGATATTCAGCAGTGCAGTATCATTAAATGTATCAGATTTAGGGGTGCACAGGCAGAATGCATTACTTCAGTTAACGAAGTATTTAAGAGCAGCATCATTAACAGTAGGTTATAGAGCTTACATAGATGCTATAATTCAGTTAGCTAGATGGGGTGAGCGTAAACCAACTTTACTTATAGTGGATGGGTATGCGTTGACATTTTCACTGGCAGATAACACAACAAAGGCTTACGTAGGCAGTGCATCAGATTATGATCTGATTAAGACTGATGGATGCGATTCTACAGTTACATCTGTATTTTACTACGATACTCCTTTTGCTGACTTTAGGTACTTACAGAAGTTTGGAGTAAATGCACGTTGTCTCACAGCACCAGTAGGTATTACTGCTGAACAGCGCTATGTGAATAGAACACCAGTCGGTTTAGCAGAGATAAGACCAAATGTTTATTATTCTATAATAGACATTGTAAAAGCAGCAATGCAGGGTTCTTGTAATGTTGCAGGTATAAAATATGTGAACGGAAAGTTTAATTGTGATCGGGAAGTTACAATGAACCGTTCTAATACATTAGCAACCGTTCAGACTGCCATAGAGAACAGTGATTCTTTTGTGGAACCAGTAAAGGTTTCTTCTAGCTTAGAAGATCTTTTAATGGAGTATGATATTACTTCACGGTTAAATCATTTCAATGTATTACAGCAGTTATCAAGACAAGATGAGCTTGAACATTGCTTTAAGCGTATGCACTTTGAGAGTGTGAATGAGCTTAATGATTTAATAAAAGCAAGAAAGATCATACATAAAAATTCGGCTATGGGCTCATGTATAGGAAGTGTTATCCTTCCTATAGTTGCAAAGGTATCTGCAATACTTGAGGGTAAGAACTACAGTTTTGCAGATGTGCTAAATGCTTATGCAGAGGCTATGGCGGAAATGCATTATAACTCTGAAGCCGATTTCATGGTGTCCGCATCTAACGCAACTCCATTAAAAGTTGAATCTGTTAGCGAGCCTGGCAATACTGAAACAAAAGAGATGAATGCATTTGGTTCTACACCACAGGAAACTCAGGTGCCTTCAAAAAATCCAGCAGATCCTGTTGGTATGGTTCAGGAAGAAGAAAGTCATTTATTCAAGAAGTGTGAAAAGCCTACCGTGGCCATTTTGTTAAAGGCTCCTTCTGGTAAGTATGTAGGTGGTTATTACGTGCAGCAGGTTTCAACAGGTATTGTAAATAATGGTAGGCCTGTTATGATACAGCGAAGATACTTCTTCGATCAGAAAACTGCAGATGGACTGATAAACAACCCACCAGCTGGTATTCAGCGAAAGGCAACTCACCTGACTTCTATTATACCGCACATGCTGAAGACGTTATTATATTATGACAAAAAGCAGTGGAATAAGGTGACCATTTTCTTTGAAAGTGAAGAGACTCTTGAGTATTATGTTGAAATGACAACAGAACTTTTGAGAAATAAGGAGCTATAGTGATAAAGATAGATGACGAGGATATAAAGAGTAATCATGCATTATTCCTTAAGGCTTATAAAGATGCCGTAAATGTACCGCTAACACAGGAGGGGTTTATGCGAAAGACCTTTCCTAAGTTAGCGGAGAAAGCAAACAGAACTTATCCATACGAGGTAAGGATTCCTAAGAGTATTTCAGAAATGCTAGCTGGTGATTTTGAACCAGCTAGGGTTATAACTGTTACTGAGCCTGTACAAGGTCCGTGGTCGCCAATTTGGTTTGGTGATGCGACAGATGGTGTTTATTTGCGTGCTGGGTATGTAGATGGTAATTCATCTTTAGTATCTGACCAGAGGCTTGATGATGCCACTATTCATATGATACTTGGCGGATCAACAGGACAGGGAAAATCGGTTACTTTAAATTCTATAATCTACGGTTTGTGTTCTGAGTACGCACCATGGGAAGTCTCTCTGGCTTTGTGTGATGCGAAGATAGTAGAGTTTAAAGCATACGCTCTGGAGACACCATTGCCTCATATTCGCAGTATTGCTGCTACTGGAGACTCAGATTATCTGGTGTCTGTATTACAGTCTGTACTTGATGAGATGAACAAGTTGCAGTCTGTATTTGCATTAGCTGGTGCACAGAAGATTTCTGAGTTTCGAGAGAAGACTGGATTGTGCTTTCCTCAACATATAATTATCATTGATGAGTTTCAGACAATGTTCATGAATGCTAAGAAGCGTAAAAATGAAATTGCTGAGATTCTGAACAAGATAATAAGACTTGGACGAAATGCAGGTTATCATTTGATACTGGCTTCACAGGAGTTAGGTTCGGATATAACACCTGAGATGATTTCAAATATACAGGTTAGGGCTGCCATGGGATGTCTTACAGGAAATGTTTCCGAGAAGATTTTAGGTAACGATGGTGCTGTGGCTTACGTAGGTAAGAAGGGACATATGCTATACAACACTAATCCTGAATCGCATAACAAGGCAGACAATGTTCATGTAAGAGTTCCATACATGCCAAAGAAGATGATGCATGAGTTAGCTTTTGGAATTATTGGTAAAGGCAAGGAATTTGGATTTACAGAGCCTATCAGTTTCTATGATGAAACTGCACAGATTCTTGAGAAGGATTACAGAGGATTTCTCCAGCAGTTTAGGCAAACTTCTAATCGGTTGTTACTTGGTGAGCCATCGTATGTTATGGAGGGTGATGAGCAGGTTGTATCAATAGATTTTACTGGTGATGATATTGAGAATTTATGTGTATTAACTAATAATTCTAACAATTTCCAAAGATACTTTAAAATGTTGAAGACTAATCTTGATTTGTATGATAACTCAGTACAAAGTTTGTTGGTGTGTCTGGATAAGATGTATGATAAATGTGGGGCAGCACAGCTAAAGGGATTGAAATTTAGGGATGATAAACGTGATTTCAATAATTCGTGCCTGAGACTTTCCTTTGATTTGGTGACAAGAAGAAAACTTATGCTTGAGATAGATAATATTGTATTCACTCCTGATTTTAATACAGAGATAGTACCGGATGGTTTCTACGATGTTTTTGAAAAGGGATCAGAATACGATACAGCCACTACTCGCGGAAGGTATCGAGTTGCTATGGGATTAATTTTTAATGATCCTAATTTTAAGGAGTCTTATTGTGTAAGTAGTAAAGGTAATGCAGGACAGCAAGAAGATTGGGCAAGACGAGAAGTGCATACAATAATCAAAAGTTATTTTTCATACGGTTGCAGTAACAGCCGTATTAGTAAGAGTAATTTCCAGAAGATTTTTGTATGGGTACTAGGCATTGATAAAATGTTAGGTCTTGTTAGAGATCCTAAAGTTGCAAATAAGAATCGCATGAAGAAGATGTTACAAGATTCTACTGATGTTGAGATTAGGTATGTCTTATTTACATCCACAACAGAAGATTTGGAGGAGATAGTAATTTCAGCAGTTAGATGGGTTATCTGTGACAATGTTGCAACAAGAGAATTAAATAGAATAAAAGCTAATGAGGATTATCCAGAGCAGGTGGGGCCTGTGCTCGGAGTTTTATACAGTAAAGGGGCTACGCCACCTTGTAGAAAATTCAAGAAGATGACACTTGATGGTGAATTGCTGATTTAGCTATTGGAGCATGTAGTGTAAAAGCTATGTGCTCTTTTTACTATAATAGGATGTAGTTCCTTAAGATAGGAGGGTTTATGTATAAATTTACAAAACATGACGAACCAGACATAGACAAGTATGAAGATCGTTTGAGGACAAATGGTTGTATTTGTTATGATTATGAATTAATGGAGAGTATGTATCTTTTTGCTACAGCACAAAAAGATACATTAGCCTCCTTAGCTAAGGATGAAATGATCTTTAAGTCACATGGTTATTGTACAGATTTATCTTCTAATAATGAGATACTAAATTTCTTGATGAAGTATGAGGGTTGTCCGGAGCGATACTTTTGTTTGAAGAAAAGAGATAGCTACTCACTTGATCAGAAAAAGGTGCTTGAGAAATTGGAGGGAAATGGGTATGCGCTAGACTTTCTTAGATCTTACAAAGCATACAAATCATATGTTTCCAGATGTGGCAAAATAGGCAAATTGCTTGAACGTTGCACTGAAGATGCTGGAGTGAATAATGAGGGCACTAAGATAAGGCATATTTACTATAATGTGGCCCAGCAGAAGAATCTTAGATACAATTACAACAATACCGATATTATTGGCATTCCTAAAGATTACAACAGTTGTATTACTGTTGAGGATGACTACTTTCTTGCATGGGGTGACTTTGCACAGTCCGATTTTAGAATAGCATACAATCTGTTTTTGCGTTCTGATGAGAATGATGAGATTATGAATTCCTGTGAAGATAAATATGAAGCATTAGCAAGAATGGTTGCCAGAGAAGAGCATACAGAATTCGATTTAGAGAAGTTTAAATCAGAACGACAGGTATACAAGAGGATGACTCTTGCTACTGTATACGGGACGAGAGATTCACAGATAGCAGATGAACAACAGTTCATCAAACGTATGACAGAGTTTCTTTATAAGTGTCCAAGGTATGTGGAGTATGAGCAGAGGATAAATGATCGTATTGATTTAGGGCTGCCAGTAAATATAGTTGGTTATTTTGGAAACTCTGAGATGATTATGAATAAGTACAGAAGAGCCGATATTGTGAATGATGCTCTAAATGCACCAGTCCAGATGGGTACTTCTGAAATAGTTATTCTAACTATAAATGCTATTTTGGATGAGTTTTATAAGCTTGGATATACAAGCGATGATATAAGTGTTTATTACGTAAGGCATGATGAGCCTGTTTTTAAGATAAGAAAAAATGTCTTGAAAGATTGTTGGGTATTCAAGCAATTTGAGACAATTTTAATTGACGATTGGAGTCCATTGCGTTTGGATTTTGATTATGGCTATCGTTACAAGGTTAGTGACAATGATCTTAAGAAAAGTGTAAGTGATAGCACTCTAGCAAATAAAGATAAGATTAATTTGTTAAAGCCTGGTGAGTTTACCAGAGAAAGCTTTTATCCTATTCCAGCTACAGCGAAGCTCTATTTGGATATTCATCACACTTTTGATCAGAAAAGCGTGGTTACAGTGTACTCAGATAAATACAATGCAGTTTGTTATTATTTGGTTAACTCTGTTGATGAATCAGAGTTAATTAGTTTTGTAAAGATTAAACTGAGAGAGCTGTCAAACTTTCTAGCAGATGCAGAATACACGGGATTGATTGTTTACAACAAGATACTTGAGGATGAAGATTACGCAGACAGAATGTATATAAGGTATGTTGTAAATACGTTGGATTCTGCGAGGGTGTTCACACTGGGTGAGTTAATGGCATACAAATACTCTAAGAAGAATAATTTGGAGAATAATTTTTACATTGACTGGGAAGCAAATAAGGATTTTGTAGAATCAGTAAAAAGCCTGCCGGAGGCTATACAGTGATTTTGAGTGATTCTGTGTAAGCTTGAGTGGTTCTGAGTGACTGTGTGCGCATCTGAATAATTTTGAGTGAACTTGACTGATTTTGATTAAATCTGAATGATTTTAAAACCAGTTATTATTACATTACTTTTTATTATGTTATAAGGAGGTGATGTAGTATGGAGAGATTAACAAAAGTAGTTGATAGCAAGATTTATCTTTCCGATGAATTCTTTTCTCAGATCAGAGACGGAAAATTAAGTAAGGATCAGGCATTTGGTATCATGGTAAAACGTTTAGCAGAGATGGAGGAATTTTATGCAAAAATACAGTCAGGATCTCTGCAAAATGGCAGAGCAGTATGTACGGGAAACTGTTCCGGATGCTGATCTTCAAGAGTTCCTTATCTATTTGGTTAATGACTACTTACTTAGACTACATCGTAGTGAGAAGAGGGCTGAACGTTCTGTTATAGCTAAGAAGCAGAAAGAAGAACGTTCAGCTAATACGAAGTTAGCTAAACAAATTATCGATAAGGTAATACAACAGAATCAGGTAAATATTAATTTTAAAGATTGTAAGGCATCTGTTAGTAGAGTTAGTGACGGATGCCTTTTAAATTTAGGTATCAGCACAGTGATAAAAGATAAGTTGTGTAAGGTGCCTGAATTAGTGATTGATAATAAAACTATACAGATAGGAGATGAGCGATTAGTACAATGCGTAAACGATGCATTAGATTTACAATAGCGTTCTTTATTGCAATGAGTATGCTAACAGCATGTAATAGTGAGGAGGATGTAAATACTGAAGCTGCTGTTTCTGCTGATGCTTTTTCAATGCAGGCAGTTATTGATGGTTATTTGATCAGTTTGCCAACCGAGTACGGTGGATTACCTGGGTGGGCGTTAGATAGTAGTAATGTTACATACACATACGGGTTAGCTCCTAATCAACGTAATACACTTAAACTGTTTAAAGGTGATAACAATATAGAACTTACAGTGAAAAATGAAACTGAAAAGCAGCTAAGCAGTTTCGCAGGAGGAACTATTACAGGTATAAAAGTATACTATGGAAGTAGTAGTTATGTGGTTGGTGTTAATGCTGAAGACAGTCTTGATTCTCTGATTGCAGAATACGGAGAGCCTATAGTTAGTTCAGAGGCATCATCTAGTTGGGTGAAGGACGGCGATACCGTTACAGTCAACTTTGTTGACTCAAAAATTGATAGTGTAGAGATTTTACTGTACGATGATGCGTTTGAGGAGTAATGCTCTGAAAGTAGGTAAAATGAAACCCTATTATTCAATAAAAAGTTCTTATTAATAGTTGTTCACATGAAGGAAGAAAATTCCAAGAAAATTATTAGGAGGGCTAATTATGAAAAGGTTATGTGAGAGAAAGAGTTACGCGGAGTTAGGTAAGACTGGAAAGATCATGAGAAGTTGGGGATGGGCAGCTATTGCCGCAGTTGCGGTCATTTTGGTTGCAGTTATAACAGTTGCAGTACTGAGGGCAAGGTATTCTACTAGGGATGCTGTTGCAACTGAAGCAAAACTTTATAAAATGTACACTATTGAGCAGGGAGACTCCTTGTGGAGTATCGCAGAAGAGTATGTAGACTATGATCATTATGATGATATAAGGGATTATGTCGATGAGGTGATAACTATAAACGATTTGAATGACAAGAATAGTATCACAGCTGGATGCAATTTAGTAATACCTTACTATAGGGAGGCTGACAATGAGAGTGGCAATTAAGGATGGAGCAGGAGTACGTATTATCAGTGCAAGTGATGTGACATTTGACAGTATGACTGGAGAACTTGTTATAAAGCCTATAGTTGGTAATCAGATAAGCATGTATTTGCACAGTGATGCAGCTGTACGTATGCCAGGTAAATTAACACAGTTATTAGAGACTGGTTATACTGATTTGTGCAGTGACTAAAGTTAAATAGGCTTTAGTCGCTTTTAGGGTGGGTCTTTTGGACTCACCCATTTTTTATTTAAAGGAGTTGATACTATGGAGTCAAATGCAAATGGGATTATATACAATCATAAAGAGAAACGCTTGATATTGTCAAATGTTGATGAGTTATGTTGTGGTGAACGAAATATTACAATTGGTGATCTGTTACGTTGCTTAAAACGATATCCCAAAGACACGACTATAGCTATAAGAATTGAAGAGAATGACAATGCGTTGTTATAGGTGTTATTATATAAAGAAGCAATGCGATTAGTAATAGCAAGGAGATAAGAGTGTGCAGAAAATGAATTTATTTGATAGTGAGAATAAGAGTAATTTAGTTCACTATAAAGGCAAACTAGGAGATTTTTGGTATGATCCTAAGGAGTTTGAGATTACAGGGCTTTATAATTTTGAGGATCATTTACATTATTGTGGAAAAGGAAAGTCAGTTAACTTACCAGAGGGGTGTATAAATACCAGTGGTATGTTTGAGAATTGTGAATTACCAGATGGCTTTACTCTTGGAGAAAACTTCAACACCAGTAATGTTGTTAATATGGAGCGCATGTTTTTGGATTGTGTGCTACCCAAAGGATTCTCTCTAGGGGAAGGGTTCGATACTAGTAACGTTACTAGTATGTACAAGATGTTTGAGCGTTGTAAGATGTCTGATGGCTTTTCTCTTGGAAAGAAGTTTGACACTAGCAACGTTACTGCAATGTACGAGATGTTTGAGTTTTGTGAGTTACCGGATGGTTTTTCTCTTGGAGAAAAGTTTAATACTGGTAATGTTACTAGTATGTCATGTATGTTTTATGGGTGTAAATTACCGGATGGCTTCACTCTTGGGGAGCATTTCGACACTAGTAATGTTACTGCTATGAGATTCATGTTTTATGGTTGTAGTTCATCAGATGATTTCTTATTAGGAGAAAGGTTTGATACTAGTAATGTCACTGATATGACAGAGATGTTTTCTAATTGTAAATTGCCCAAAGGCTTCACTCTTGGAGAGATGTTCGATACCAGTAATGTTACTATTATGAAAGATATGTTTAATATGTGCAAACTACCAAAAGGTTTCACTCTTGGGGAAAGATTTGACACTAGTAATGTTACTGATATGAAAGGCATGTTTTATGAGTGTAAATTGCCAAAATACTTTTCTTTGGGAGAAAAGTTTGATACTAGTAATGTTACTGATATGGGTGCTATGTTTCTGGGTTGTAGTTTGCCAGAGTGTTTTACTCTCGGAGAAAAGTTTGACACAAGTAATGTTACTGGTATGAAAGGCATGTTTTGTGAGTGTAAGATACTAGAGGGTTTCACTCTTGGAGAAAAGTTCAGTACTGACAATGTTAAGTATATGGATGGTATGTTTGATCATTGTAGATATGGTGGTGCTAGTATTTATGATTATTTTAACACTGAGAGTGATGGTGAAATTATTGAGAAATTAAGAAAGCATTAGGGAGTGTTTTGACACTCCTTTTATTAGGAGGTAAAAGAATGGATATAATGGATTTATTTATTAGTGAAGAGGAAGAGAAAAAGCGTAACTTAATTCATTATGAAGGAGAGTTGGGTGTCTTTGACTATGATCCAAGAGAGTTTAGGATCGAAAGGCTAGATGATTTTGATTATTTGCACTACCATGGATCTGGTAAATCAATTGATTTACCAGATGGATGTATAAACACCAGGTATATGTTTTCATATTGTGGGTTACCGAAAGGATTCACTCTTGGAGAGCATTTCAACACAAGTAAAGTTACATGTATGGAGTCTATGTTTTTAAGATGCAATTTAAAGGAAGGTTTTTCCCTAGGTGAGTGTTTCGATACTAGTAATGTTACTAATATGGAAAATATGTTTCAAGAATGTGTATTGCCGAGAGCTTTCTCTTTAGGAGAGCACTTCGACACCAGTAATGTTACTGATATGTGTTGTATGTTCGAGAGTTGTGGATTACCAGAGGGTTTCTCCTTGGGAGAGTGTTTCGACACTAGTAGAGTTACTGATATGTATGGCATGTTTGAAGAATGCGAATTACCAAAGGATTTTACTTTGGGAGAGCATTTTGATACAAGTAATGTTACTGATATGAGTGATATGTTTTCTTATTGTAGTTTATCATATGGCTTCTCTTTAGGAGAGCACTTTACTACCAGTAATGTTACTAGTATGGTGGGTATGTTTTATGCATGCAAATTGCCGGAGGGCTTCTCTTTAGGAGAGCATTTTGATACTAGTAATGTTACTGATATGAGGTGGATGTTTGAAAAGTGTACGTACGGTGATTATTATGTTTATGACTATTTGGAGACTGAGAGTGATGATGAAATTATTGAGAAATTAAGAAAGCATTAGGGAGTGTTTAACACTCCCTTTTATTTTGGAGGTAAAAGCATGGATATAATGGATTTATTTATTAGTGAAGAGGAAGAGAAAAAGCGTAACTTAATTCATTACGAAGGAGAGTTAGGCGTCTTCGATTATGATCCAATAGAGTTTAGACTTGAAAAGCTAGATGATTGTGATTATTTACACTATCATGGAAATGGAAAGTCAGTCGATTTACCGGACGGATGTATAAATACTAGGTATATGTTTTCCGGTTGTAAATTAGCAGAAGGCTTCTCTTTAGGAGAACACTTCGATACTAGTAAAGTTACTGATATGGAACATATGTTTTCGGTATGCAGATTACCGAAAGGCTTCTCTTTAGGGAAACATTTCGATACTAGTAGTGTTACTAGTATGAAGTCTATGTTTTTAAATTGTGAGTTACCGAAAGATTTTACTCTTGGAGCTAAGTTTGACACAAGCAGCGTTACTAATATGAATAGTATGTTCAAATTATGTAAACTACCAGAGGATTTCTCTTTGGGAGAGCATTTCGATACTAGTAATGTTACTGATATGAAATATATGTTTCGAGAGTGTGAGTTGTCAAGAGATTTCTCTTTAGGAGAAAAGTTCAACACCAGTAGTGTTACTAATATGGATGGTATGTTTTGGTGGTGCGTGATATTAGCTGGGTTTTCTCTTGGAGAGTACTTCGACACCAATAATGTAACATGCATGAAATCTATGTTTTCTAATTGCAGATTACCAGAGGACTTTTCTCTTGGAGAGTACTTCGATACCAGTAATGTCACAGATATGAGTGGTATGTTTTTTAATTGCAGATTACCAGAGGGCTTTTCTCTTGGAGAGTACTTCAATACCAGTAATGTTACAGATATGAGTAGTATGTTTTCTAATTGCAGATTGCCAGAAGGCTTTTCTCTTGGAGAGTACTTTGATACCAGTAATGTTACAGATATGAGTGGTATGTTTTCTAATTGCAGATTACCAGAAGGCTTTTCCCTTGGAGAGTACTTCGATACCAGTAATGTTATTGATATGATAAGTATGTTTTTTCAGTGTAAATTACCAAAAGACTTCTCACTAGGGGAACACTTCAACACCAGTAAAGTTACTGATATGAGCTGTATGTTTGCGTATTGTGAATTACCAGAAGGCTTCTCCTTAGGAGAACACTTCAACACCAGTAAAGTTACTGATATGAGGAGTATGTTTAAGAATTGTAAATTATCAAAGGGTTTCTCTTTAGGAGAACATTTTGATACTAGTAATGTTACAAATATGACTGAGATGTTCTGTGAGTGTAAATTACCAGAGGGTTTCTCTTTAGGGAAGCATTTCGATACAAGTAATGTTACTGACGCATGGTGGATGTTTAGTAGATGTAAATTACCAGAGGGTTTCACCCTTAGTGAAGTACTTCGATACCAGTAAAGTCATTGATATGGGTGGTATGTTCGCGGGCTGTAAATTATCAGAAGGTTCTTCTTTAGGGAAGCACTTTGGCACTTCCAATGTTACTGGTATGAGAGGTATATTTCATTGGTGCATCTATGATGTTATTAATATTGATGATAATTAGGAGGTAAAAGTATGAATAGAATGAATTTATTTGGTAGTGAAAAGAAGAATAACTTAATTCATTATGAAGGAGAGTTGGGTATCTTTGACTATGATCCAAGGGAATTTAAGATTGAAAAGCAAGACGTTTATAATTATGATCGTTTACACTATTGCGGCAGTGGTAAATTAGCTGAATTACCATATGGTTGTACAAATGTTAGACATATGTTTGAGGATTGTATATTACCAGACGGTTTCTCTTTAGGAGAAAGTTTCCATACTAGTAAAGTTACTAGTATGAGGTATATGTTTGCAGGTTGTAGATTACCAGAAGGTTTCTCTCTAGGGGAGCATTTCAATACTAGTAATGTTACTGATATGGTTGGTATGTTTTGCGAGTGTGAATTACCAGATGGTTTTACTCTCGGAGGAAAGTTTGATACCAGCAAAGTTATTGATATGCACGAAATGTTTGAGGAGTGTAAATTACCAGAAGGCTTCTCCTTGGGAGAGTATTTTGATACTAGTAATGTTATTAGAATGGATGCTATGTTTTGTGGTTGTAAATTACCAGATGGCTTTTCCTTTGGAGGACATTTCGATACCAGTAATGTTACTAATATGGAATATATGTTTTGTCGGTGTAAATTACCAGGAGGTTTTACTCTTGGAGAGCGTTTTGATACTAGTAGAGTTACTGATATGTTGTGTATGTTTAAGGATTGTATATTACCGGAAGGCTTCTCGCTAGGAGAATGCTTTGATACCAGTAATATATTTGATATGGAGGATATGTTTGATCATTGTAGTTATGGTAATTCTGATCTGTATGATTATTTCAAGACACAGAGCGATAGTGAAATCATTGAGAAATTAAAATTGCAGAACATGAGTTTATCTAATGAGACAAAGAGCGTAGTCCGAGAAGATTTAGTTCCGCTTGAGATTGGGTATAAAATTCTTGAGAGGTTACATATTCAGGTGGAGTATTCTGAGGAAAAGACATTAGCTTTAAATTTAGGTGAGCAATATGTGAATTATTGCAGATCGAATGAACTTGAAGAACCTGCTAGGATTTCAGATGTAAGTACTATAGTAGTGCCATTAAAATTTGTAGAGTTTGTTATGACTAAGATGAAGTGCAATATTCCATTTGGTTCGAATGTTCTTATTTTAAGAGATTTTTTGGATCAGTATAATATTAAGTTAGAGTTGTACAGAGGAATGACATATACATTGTATGATGAAGCATACAGGGAGCACACACCTCTTTATGTTGGTGATTTTATTTCATACTGTGATAGTTTTATCCATATTTGTTCTGTAGAAAAGACCACGGATGATTGTAAGCAGAATGTTGGTCAGTTATTGTCTTACATTCTTGATAGAGTACCAACGGTCTTCAGTGCAGGGTATATGTATCGATCGGAGTACGATCTTATAAATGATGATTCAAACCTGTTGTATTTACCTGAGAAATTAAGAGATAGATACAAAGAGACTATGGGTGCTGTTGATATAAACAGTGCGGTTGGCTGTTGTGAGGATGCAATTGTAATGGCAACATTTCCTAAAGACTTAGAACGATATCCAGGTTTAAAAAGATTAAGAGAGCATCTTAATCATGAATCACAATAGGTCAAGGATATTGCCGGTTACATTGTGTTTGAGTTTAAGGCGTTCTACTCTTAAATATTCTAGCAGTGAACATAGAGTTTTACTACGTCTTACATAACAAATGTGTAGATTATGAGTATGACAATAGTTACAGAGGTTTTCAACAGCGTCTGAGTGTGCATCTAAGTAGGTTTGCATGAAATTCACATTATGACCATAGATCACAAGCACGCCATTTGGTAGCTGATAGTTGTACGTTTGCATGATTTGACACCTCCATAGGTAACATAGCAAGTGGAGGTGTCAATGTCAATGGAGGTTTTATGTTTGAGATTAGATATAATTGTTTTAATGAGGAATTAGCCTATAAATTTCATAATAAAATATTGAGCTACTTATTTAAAAAGGATCTTGAGAAGAGCGTAAGAGTTAAATTGCATGGTACATACATTAGCGTAAGTATCAGTGCAGAGAACGATAAGGCAACACAAGTGTTGACAAAGTGTAATAAAAAGTACGAGAGAGTTTGCAGGAGGTAAATTATGAATAAAATGGATTGTTTTATGGATGGAAAGGAAAAGATAGATGGTGGCTCTAAGGATAATGTAACGTTTCATGGGATGAAGACACCTGATACCTTAGAACTTACAGAGTATTTCGATACAAGTGATGTTACTGATATGAGTTCCATGTTTCAGGACATAAGAGTACCTACTCCTGAAGAAATAGGGGTACCTCCTAAGGGAATACTTAGGGAAACACAAGATGGTTTGATGCACTATGAAGGTGAGTTGGGTGTATTTGATTATAATCCAGAAGAATTTGAGATTAATAGGTATTTCACGTCATATTTGCATTATTGTGGTACAGGTAATTCAGTGAACTTACCTAAAGGTTGTAAAAACACACGGTATATGTTTTATGAGTGTGAACTTCCAGCTGGTTTTCATTTGGGGGAAGATTTTGACACTAGTGAAGTCACAGATATGTCTTTTATGTTTTATGGTTGCAAATTTCCAGAAGGATTTACATTAGGTAGATATTTTAACACTATCAATGTAAAGTTTATGACGAGTATGTTTGATACTTGTGAATTTCCGGAAGGATTTACATTAGGCAATAACTTCAACACCATAAAGGTAACAGACATGGGCAGCATGTTCAGACGATGTAAATTTCCGGAAGGATTTACATTAGGTAGATATTTCAATACTATCAATGTAAGATTTATGTCGAGAATGTTCAGCGCTTGTAGATTTCATGAGAACTTCAGCCTCGGGGAGAAATTTGATACAAGCAATGTTATCGATATGGAAAATATGTTTACATCATGTGTCTTTCCGAAGGGATTTAGATTTGGGGAGCATTTTAAAACAAATAATGTAAAAACAATGGATTATATATTTTGCAGTGCTGAATTCCTTGACGGTTTCATATTAGATGATAACTTTAGTATAAATTCTAATGAAACTGCTATAATGCTATTTGAGGATGCCACATATCGAGGAGAGCCTGTAATTGGTGCTCAGGGGTCACAAGATATAGAGGAGATTTTGAATAAACTTAAGGGTAGGAATAGCTAATGCTATTCCTATTTTATTGTTGAGGAATGAAGTGTAGATGTAATAATTTTATTTAGCAGGGTAATAAAAAAATATAAACGACAGTTTTAAATGGAGGTAGTTTATGGATATGATGGATTTGTTTGGAAATAACGTGTCAGAGGAAAAGCACTTAATTCATTATGACGGTGAATTAGGTGTTTTCGATTATGATCCAAACGAGTTTGAGATAATGCGAGATGTGAATAGTTCAGATTATTTATATTACAGTGGTAAATGTCTTTCTGTCAGTTTGCCTAAAGGCTGTAAAAATACACGTTCCATGTTTGCTGGATGCAAGCTTCCGGAAGGATTCTATTTTGGAGAAGGTTTTGACACCAGTGAAGTAACAGATATGTCTCATATGTTTGAGGATTGTGAAATACCAACTGGATTCAAGCTAGGTCCTAACTTCGACACAAGTAATGTTACAACCATGGAAAGTATGTTTTGCAGATGTAAATTACCCGCAGGATTTAATTTAGGACTTAATTTTAATACAAAGAATGTTAAAGTTATGAGATTTATGTTTTATGGAAGTACTATTCCATCTGGTTTTACATTGGGAGATAAATTCTACACGACTAAAGAGACGCAAGCTGCTCAAATGTTTAGTGATTGTAATCTACCTAAGGGGTTTATCTTGGGTAATCATTTTAAATTGAGGGGTGATTGGGGAACGCATGAGATGTTTGCTCGATGTATGTATGATGGGGTTGATATTTATAAACATTTTAAAGCATTGTCTGTGGGAAAAGTTCTTGATGAATTGTGTGAAAATGTTATAACGACTGTACACTATGATGGAGTGCTGGGTTCGTTTGATTACGATCCTAACGAGTTTCATGTATGGGAGGGTCTCGATAGGGATGTTCATTTAGGATGTCATAAATTCGGTGGATATGCCAGTATCCCCAAAGGGTGTATTGTAACAGAGTTATTGTTTGCCGGAATAGATTTCACAATGAAACTAAAGCTTGGTGATAGTTTGGATACAAGCGGAGTAATAAACATGAATAGAATGTTTGCGGAATGTAAAATACCTAAAGGTTTTACTTTTGGTGAAGCTTTTGATACCAGTAGTGTAGAAAACATGCATGGAATGTTTAAGGGATGTATTTTTTACGGTAATTTAGAGTTAGGCAGGTCTTTTAATACTGATAAAGTAAAAGACATGAGTAGTATGTTTGAGAGTTGTACTTTTTACGGTGATGTAATTTGGGGTGATGCTTTCCACACACATAACGTAGAGAACATGAGTGGTATGTTTAAAGGATGCAAATTCTTGGGAAAATTCTCGTTAAATGAGAACTTTGACACTTCCAGGGTTACTGATATGAGCTGTATGTTTCAAGACTGTAAATTTCCTCTGGGATTTTCTTTAGGGGACAACTTTAACACCTGTAGTGTAAAATCAATGTCTAGCATGTTTGAGGGTTCTAAGTTTCCTCTAGGCTTTACTTTAGGAAGTAAATTTGACACTAGTAGTGTTGAAACTATGCAAAGTATGTTTAAGAAATGTGCGTTTTCAGATGGATTTGAACTTGGTGAAAAATTCATTACAGGCAATGTTAGATGCATGAAAGACATGTTTGAAGATTGCATGATATGTGATGATTTCTACTTAAATAAGAGGTTTAATATCTCTATTGTGAATAGAGAAGAGATAAATTCATACAATATGGTATCCGGTATGTTTAGCGGGTGTAGTGACTCCTTAGGTCTAATAGATGGAGGACATAAATTGGACAGTGTGGATGTTATAGATAGATTAAAAGATAAGAGAATTGATGTTTTAAGAAAACGTTCTGTACAAACCGCAAATGCTGTTAATATGGAAAAGAGACTGATTCATTATGAGGGAGAACTCGGGGTTTTTGATTATGATCCTAATGAGTTTGACATTGCATATACAACTCGTGAATGCATGGAATATTTACGTTATTGTGGTACAGGTCCTTCTGTAGATTTACCTGATGGTTGCATTAGCACTAGGTATATGTTTGCTAGACAAAAATTACGTTTTGGTTTTATATTAGGTGACGGTTTTAACACTAGTAAAGTGAAAGACATGCATGGTATGTTTGAGAAATGTGTGTTACGTGAGGGGTTCTCTTTGGGTAAGAATTTTGATACAAGTAATGTCACTGATATGGGAGCCATGTTTTACAGATGTAAATTCTTTAGTGACTTTTCTCTTGGTGATAAATTCGACACATCTAATGTAAAAAATATGAGTGGTATGTTCAATCTTTGCACATTACCGACAGGTTTCACGCTTGGTAGGTTATTTAATACTTTCAAAGTAGAAGATATGCGTTCTATGTTTGCACATGCACAAATCGAAGATGGCTTTAATTTAGGAGAGGAGTTTGATACTCGTAATGTTCAGAAGATGAATGGTATTTTTTATGGTGCAAACTTACCTGCATCTTTCTATTTTGGAGGGAAATTTAAAGTTGATAGAGGATTTTACAATAGTATATTTTGCTCTTGTATGTATGACAATAAAGATATTAATGAGTATGCTAAATCAAATAATGCCGTTACAATAGTTAGACGTATTAACAGAAAACATGGTATACACTCAATTTTTAATTGGTGATGTAAAAATTCTGTGGTGCCATAGTATTACTGCAAAAATTATAGGTATTCGCTAGCTGTAATAGGTTAAGTTAGAGAAAAATGAAATAAAGGTGTGTCGTATAGGCTGAAACTTTTAACAGTAGTGAGGAATGAAAACCTATAAATATTTACTATTATTTTATTAATAATTAGTAAAACAGAGACAGGAAAGTGTGGTGTAAAAGCTACACTTTCTTTTTTATTTATTGAATGGAGGTTCAGTTTTGGGTAAATCGGATGACTTAATTAATTATGGTCCTGAGAATATTGCTACATTGTTGAAGCAAGATATTATACTTTCGAAGTCACAGCATGTGACTTCATTAGAGGCGAAAAAGGCTTATATACCTTTTTGTAAACGCATGTGTCAAAGAGCATGGATAGATTTTGATTATTTATTAAATGTAGCTCTTGAAGGAGACTATGCAAGTTATTTAAAAGCGATGAATGATCAATTTGATATTAATCACCGTAGAATTATGGAGGTCACCTCTGAGTCTGTAAAGAAGTATGTCGATCGAGGTGTTTTCAGAGACGAGGATTTTGCAGTGCAGCAGTATTTGAATACAGTAACTAATAATTTGGATGCTATTTATACATTTACTAATAGTAAACATTTTATTTACAGGAGTGATTGTTATGATGTTATAGCTATGTTAGATGAAACTGAATCGTTCGATTATATAAGTCTTTTTGACAGTACACCTGATTTGTTTCTAAGTTTTAGGTTAAAAGATGGTTACAGTAGATTTTATATAAAGCTGTGCAATGTAGAGGAGTCCTATGTTTGTCAGAATGGTAAAGAAAGTAAAACACAAAATGTGTCTGTGCTTTATTTTGATGGAGAATCAACAACTCTAGTAATGTCATTTCTCTTAGCAGAAGAGCGTTGGCCATTTATTTTGATGATGCCTCATGGAACAGCATTACCTTGTAATAGTTCAACTGATTCTTTTGATTATTGTTTAACCAAAGCTAATTTGGAAACATTAGTTAACCCAGAGAATGGTTTACATGTCACCGGTTGCAGATGCACTGAGAAAAAAGTGTGCGAGGAACGTTGCTATGCTTGGATGTTTAACCCATACAAAGTAATGAGCATTATTGGTTATGTAATAGATATGTATCAAAATAGACATACATTGGAGAGAAAAAATTCGGTACGTAGAGCTAAATGTAAGCGGCATGAGGTGTCGATTAATAATTTTTATAATAAAGGAGAGGTGATTTCGTTGCAGAATTTGTACAAATATGAAAGAGAGAATAAACCATGGCAGGGAGGGCATCATGCCTCACCTGTAGAGCATGTACGTCATGCACATGAGAGAGTATATAGGAACAAGGATGGCTCTGTTAAAAAGGTTGTGCATGTTGGTGAAACAGTTGTTAGTAAAGGCAATAAAAGAGATCAGGCTATAGAAGTAAAGCAGCCTAACAATAAGATGGATTTATTTTAGGAGTTTGGCTGCTCACTTTTTATTTGGAGGTATGAAAGTATGCGTGAGTTGGATTTATTTTATGACAATAGGAAGAGTAAAGTATCGCATTATGAGGGTAGACTAGGGGTTTTCGATTACGACCCAGAGGAGTTTGAGTTACAGGAGTTTTGTTATGAATATTATCTTCATTATTGTGGAAAGGGTAAATCAGTTGATTTACCCAAAGGGTGCATAGACACTAGTTATATGTTTGCAGAATGTGAGTTACCGCCTGGCTTCACTCTTGGACCTGATTTCGATACTAGTAATGTTACTAATATGAGTCGTATGTTTTTAAAGTGTATACTACCAGAGAATTTCTCCTTAGGGAAAAAGTTTGACACCAGTAAGGTTACTGATATGGAAGCAATGTTTGATTTGTGTAGATTGCCACAAAATTTTTCTCTTGGAGATAAATTTGACACTTCTAATGTTACAACCATGAATTGTATGTTTATGAGTTGTAAATTTCCAAAGAGGTTTAGCCTCGGAAACAAATTTGATACTAACAGCGTTGTTGATATGCAGAATATGTTTCAGGGATGTAATATTCCTGAAGGCTTTTCTCTTGGAAAGCTATTCAATACTATTATGGTTACTGATATGAAGTGGATGTTTGCTGAGTGCACTTTGTCAGAAGGTTTCTCCCTTGGAGAGTTATTCGACACTAGAAGAGTTACTGACATGTTTAGTATGTTTAATGATTGTAGTATGCCAAAAGGTTTTTCTCTTGGAGAAGGGTTTAATATCGATAGAGTTTTAGATATGCGTCGTATATTCGATGGCTGCACATACGATGGTGTTAATGTCTATGAGTATTTCAAGACACAGGATGAGGAATTAGTTATTTATAGGCTAAAAGAATTAAATCAAGGAGAGCAGGGAGTACTTTAGCACTCCTTTTATTTTGGAGATGAAAGCATGAATAGGATGAATTTATTTTTAGGAGAAGTATATGATTCATAATATGAAATTAGAGCCGGATCCTTTTGATAGAATTGTAGCCGGTGAGAAGAAAATTGAATACAGGCTTTGGGATGAAAAGAGGTCATGCATTTGTAAGGACGATCAGATTATCTTTACGAATATTATTACCGGAGAGACAGTAATAGCTTATGTTAGAGGGTATATAAGAGCAAACTCTTTTACTCAATTAAAAGAGATTCTTATCAAAAAGAGACTAATTGAAGAAAATGATTTTAACCCTCTAGAGATGCATAAATATTATAGCCGTGAGGACGTGGAAAAGTACGGAGTAGTTGGCATTGAGATCGAACGTATCTAGACAGGAGGTTGGATATGAAAGAGATGAACAGTTTTGGTGGTAATAACTTAGTCCATTATGAAGGTATATTAGGTATCTTCGATTATGATCCTGAAGAATTTGAAGTCAGAAAGATATGGTATCATGAATATTTACACTACCATGGAAATGGAAAGTCAGTCGATTTACCTGAAGGGTGTACAGATACTAGCTATATGTTTTCTGAATGTAAATTACCGGAAGGCTTTTCTCTTGGGGAGAATTTCAATACTGGTAAAGTTACTTATATGGAACATATGTTTTCTTGTTGTAAATTACCTAAAGGTTTCTCTTTAGGCGAGCATTTCGATACTAGTAATGTTACTTATATGCATAGTATGTTTCGGTTCTGCAAAATACCAGATGATTTCTCTTTAGGCGAGCATTTTGATACTAGTAATGTTTGGAATATGGCTAGTATGTTTGGGGAGTGTACATTACCAAAGGGTTTTACTTTGGGGGAAAAGTTTGACACCAGTAATGTTACTGATATGAGTTTCATGTTTAGTGAATGCAAATTACCGGAAGGGTTCTCTTTAGGAGAGCATTTCGACACCAGTTATGTTACTGATATGAGTGGAATGTTTAATAAATGTAAATTGCCGAAAGACTTTTCTCTTGGGGAGTCTTTTGATACTAGTAATGTCACCGATATGGAGAATATGTTTGCATTTTGTAAATTATCAGGTGGTTTTTCTTTAGGGGAAAGGTTTGACACCCGTAATGTTACTGATATGGGGAGTATGTTTTGGGAATGTGAGTTGCCAAAAGATTTCTCGTTAGGGGAGCATTTCAATACTCGCAGAGTCACTGAGATGAAGTTTATGTTTTGCAAGTGTGCCTACAATGGCATTAGTATTTACGACTATTTTGAGACACAGAGTGATAAAGAAATTATCGAGAAATTAAGAAAGCATTAGGGAGTGCCAAAACACTCCCTTTTTATTTGGAGGTAAAGAGTATGAATGGAATGAATTTTTTTGATGGTGAAAAGAAGAGTAATCTAGTTCATTATGAGGGTATATTAGGTATCTTTGATTATGATCCTAAGGAATTTAAGGTTAAAAAGTTTAATGATGGAACAGAGTATTTACATTATTGTGGAAAGGGAAACTCGGTTGATTTACCAGATGGGTGTATAAATACTAGCTTTATGTTTTCTAGTTGTAGATTACCAGAGAGTTTCTCTTTGGGAGAACACTTTGACACTAGTACTGTTACCGATATGTGTGGTATGTTTAGTTGTTGTGAATTAGCAGAAGGTTTCTCTTTAGGAGAACACTTCGACACTAGTAATGTCACTGATATGAATAATATGTTTTCATTTTGTGAGTTATTAGAGGGTTTTTCATTAGGAGAGCATTTCGATACTAGTAATGTTACTAGTATGAAGTCTATGTTTTTAAATTGTGAATTACCGAAAGATTTTACTCTTGGATCGAAGTTCGATACAAGTAGCGTTACTGATATGAGGAGTATGTTTTCTAATTGCAGATTACCAGAAGGTTTCTCTTTAGGAGAGCATTTCGATACTAGTAATGTTACTAGTATGGAGCATATGTTTTCTCAGTGTAAATTACCAGAGGATTTCTCCTTAGGAGAGCATTTTGATACTTCTAATGTTATCGATATGTATGGTATGTTTAGTTATTGTAAATTACCAAAGAATTTTACTTTAGGAGAGCATTTCGACACTGGTAATGTTACTGATATGGGTTATATGTTTAGTGATTGTAGTTATAGTAATTCTGATATTTATGACTATTTGGGGACTGAGAGTGATATTGAAATTATTAATAAATTAGGAAAGCATTAGGGAGTAGAATTAACTACTCCCTTTTATTTGGAGGTAAAGAATATGAATGGAATGAATTTTTTTGATGATGAAAAGAAGAATAACTTAGTTCATTACGAAGGTGCATTAGGTGTCTTCGATTATGATCCAAAGGAGTTTAAGATTAAAAAGTTTAATGATGGAACAGAGTGTTTACATTATTGTGGAAAGGGAAACTCAGTTGATTTACCAGATGGTTGTATAAATACTAGATCGATGTTTAGTCACCGCAAATTACCAGATGGCTTCTCTTTAGGGGAGCACTTCGATACTAGTAACGTTACTAATATGAGTGGTATGTTTGCCTTCTGTATATTACCAGAAGATTTCTCTTTAGGAGAGCACTTCTACACTAGTAATGTTACTGATATGAACCATATGTTTGGTTGCTGTAGTTTACTATATGGCTTCTCTTTAGGGGAGCACTTCGATACTAGTAACGTTACTAATATGAGTGGTATGTTTGCTCAGTGTAAGTTATCGGGAGGCTTCTCTTTGGGAGAGCACTTCTACACTAGTAATGTTACTGATATGAGTGGTATGTTCTTTGGCCGTGATTTATCAAAAGGCTTCTCTTTGGGAGAGCACTTTGATACAAGTAATGTTACTAATATGAGTCAGATGTTTGATAGTTGCAGATTACCAGCTGGTTTCTCTTTAGGGGAACACTTTGACACTAGTAATGTTACTAATATGAGTCATATGTTTAGTCATTGTAAATCACCAAAAGGTTTCTCTTTTGGTAAAAAGTTCGATACTAGTAATGTTACTAATATGGTACATATGTTTAGTTATTGTAAATTACCAAAGGATTTTACTTTGGGAGAGCACTTCGATACTTCTAATGTTACTGATATGGGTGGTATGTTTTGGGAATGTAGATTACCAAAGGATTTCACCCTTGGAGAGCATTTCGACACCAGTAAAGTTACTGATATGGGTTATATGTTTAGTGATTGTAGTTATGGTAATTCTGATATTTATGATTATTTCAAGACACAGAATGATAGAGAAGTTATCGAGAAATTAAGAGAACTTTAGGGAGTGTTAAACACTCCCTTTATTTAGGAGGTAAAAGTATGAATGGAATGAATTTTTTTGATGATGAGCAGAAGAGTAACTTAGTTCATTACGAAGGAGAGTTGGGTGCCTTCGATTATGATCCAAGGGAGTTTGAGATAGCATTCTTTTGTGGAGAAGAATACTTGCACTATTGTGGTAATGGTAAATCTGTAAATTTACCAGATGGGTGTATTAATACTAGAAATATGTTTAGAGAGTGCCATTTACCGGTAGGTTTCTCCTTAGGAGATAAGTTTGATACTAGTAGAGTTATAAGTATGGAGGCTATGTTTAGTCAGTGTGCTTTACCAGAAGGTTTTTCTTTTGGAGATCGTTTTGATACTTCAAATGTTGTAAATATGCATAGCATGTTTTTTGGCGGTGAGATTTCAGAAGGAATCTCTTTGGGTGATCATTTTGACACTTCAAATGTCACGAATATGGGTAATATGTTTTATAGATGTGTGTTATCTAAAGGATTCTCTCTAGGTGATAAATTTGACACATCAAAAGTAACGATAATGTCAGGTATGTTTGAGGGTAGTACATTACCGGAAGGGTTCACATTAGGTGACCATTTTGACACATCTAGAGTTGTTAATATGTCTGTAATGTTCCAGGATTGCATATTACCAAATGGTTTTACTCTTGGCAATCTTTTTGATACATCAAGGGTTGAACTCATGAGATATATGTTTCACAACAGCACGCTACCAGAAGGTTTCTCTCTTGGTAATAATTTTTGCACAGCAAATGTTTTTGACATGCAGGGAATGTTTAAGAGCTGTATGTTCCCAGGAGGATTTTCATTTGGAAATAACTTTGATATTTCACGTGCAACCTATATAGATGACATGTTTTAATCACTGAAGTGGAAGTTCAGACAGTGCAAGGAGATGTTTAGAAAATGGATAAAATGAATTTATTTAATGATAAGACATTAAAGCATTATGAAGGTGAGTTAGGTGCCTTCGATTATGATCCTAAGGAATTTATAATACGGAAATATGGCTCTTTTGAGTGTATTCATTATCGTGGTAAGGGAAAATCAATTGATTTGCCTAAAGGATGCATAAATACTAGATATATGTTTGCAGAATGTGAACTACCTCCTGGGTTTTCTCTTGGGGAGCATTTTGACACTAGTGATGTTATTTGTATGCGTGGAATGTTTGAAAAATGTAAATTACCAGAGAGTTTTTCTCTTGGAGTAAATTTTGATACCAGTAATGTCACTGATATGAGCTACATGTTTTATGGTTGTAAGCTAACGGAAAAATTCACTTTGGGCTATAAGTTTGATACCAGTAATGTAATTGATATGGGTGGTATGTTTAAGGATTGCAAATTGCCAGCTGGTTTTTCTCTTGGAGATGTATTCGATACAAGTAATGTTACTGATATGTGTACTATGTTCTATAACTGTGTTATGCCCAAAGGTTTTAACCTTGGGGAGCAGTTTAGCACTGATGGGGTTGTGAGTATGCAGCATATATTTGATGGTTGTACATACTATGGCGTTGATGTTCATGAGTTTTTCCAGACACAGAATGATGAAGAAATCATCTCTAGGTTGAAGAATTAAATTAGTGAGAGTGAGGAGCATTTCAGCTCCTCCTTTTATTTAGGAGGTAGAGTATGAATAGAATGAATTTATTTGATGCTGATGAGAAGTTAATTCACTACGAGGGTGAGTTAGGCATATTTGATTATGATCCAGAGGAGTTTGAAGTCCGATATTTTTTTGGGGAAATGTATCTTCATTATTGTGGAATGGGAAAGTCTGTTAATTTACCTAAAGGTTGTACAAGTACCAGACTTATGTTTAATGAGTGCATCTTACCGGCAGGTTTCTCTCTTGGACCAAATTTTGATACTAGCGAGGTTACAAATATGGTTTACATGTTTAAAGATTGTGAACTGCCAGCTGGTTTTTCTTTTGGAGATAGATTTAATACAAGCAAGGTTATAAATATGCGTACTATGTTTTACCGTTGTAGCATGCCAGAGGGTCTCTCTTTAGGAGAGAACTTTGACACTAGCAGTGTTACTGATATGTATGCTATGTTCGCATTTTGTAAAATGCCTAAAAACTTTACTCTCGGAGATAAATTTGAAATTTATAACGCTAGGCGTTTAGACGATATGTTTTGTGAGTGTACATATGGCGGTTTTGATATTGTAGATTATTTGGGCGGACGGGATGAAGCAGATATAGTTTCAAAACTTTGTAAACCTAGAGAAAGCTAAAGATAATGTTTTATCAGATAGCAATTTATTGCTTTAATACAGTCGGCTTCCGAGAAGTTCTTATCTCATACAGTTGTATTTAGTGTATTGTAGGTTTTTGAAATCTTCAGTAGTGTGTAAAAATAAAATTAGGAGTAGTTAATTCTACTCCTTTTTGGTTAGGAGGTAAAAGTATGGATGCTATGAATTTATTTGATAATAAAATAGTAAGTGTAGAGAGTAGTAAGAAGAGATTGGTTCACTATGAGGGAGAGTTAGGTATTTTTGACTATGATCCTGAGGAGTTTGTAATTCAAAACTATATCGGTATACAATATCTTCAATATTGTGGAAAAGGTAAATCAGTTAATTTACCAGATGGTTGTACTAATACTAGATATATGTTTTGTGGATGCGATTTAAAGGAAGGTTTTTCCTTAGGAAATAACTTTGATACTAGCAATGTTGCTAGTATGAAAGGAATGTTTAGGAACTGTAAGCTACGAGAGGGTTTCTCTTTGGGAGAAAAGTTTGACACTAGTAATGTTACAGATATGTGCTGTATGTTTGACTGTTGTGAACTATCGAAGGATTTTACTTTGGGAGAAAAGTTTGACACTAGCAATGTTATAAGCATGTTAAACATGTTTTATTATTGTAGTTTACCAAAGAGCTTTACTCTTGGAGAAAAGTTTGCTACTAGTAATGTTACTGATATGAGTGGAATGTTTTGTAAATGTAAATTGCATGAAGATTTCTCTCTTGGGAAAAAATTTGATACTAGTAGTGTTACAGCTATGAGAGGTATGTTTAATGAGTGTATTTTACCAAAGGGTTTCTCTCTTGGGGAGTATTTTGACACCAGTAGTGTTACAGATATGAGAGGCATGTTTAATGAGTGTATTTTACCAAAGGGTTTCTCTCTTGGGGAGTATTTTAATATTAGTAGAGTTGAGCACATGGAAAATATGTTTCGTGAGTGTAAATATAATGGTATTGATATTTGTGAGTTTTTCCAGACACAGAATGACGAAGAAATCATTTCTAGGTTGAAGAATTAAATCAGGGAGAGTGAGGAGTACTTTAGCTCCTCTCTTTTACTTTGGAGGTAAAAGTGTGGTTAGGATGATGCTACGAGTATGGTAATATTTATTCTGTGTTTTAGTCTGCATTAGAGGATTATGAGGAGATGAATTTATTTTTAGGGAGTAGAATTACTACTCCCTTTTTATTTGGAGGTAAAAGTATGTTAAGACATTATAAAGGATTGTTAGGAGAGTTCGATTATCATGATGATGTATTTAGTGTAGAGACTAAGCATTGTAAAGATGCCTTGTGTTATATAGGAAATGATAAAGCTGTCAGTTTGCCAAAGGGATGTGCAAACACTAGATATATGTTTGCGGGACGCGAGCTGCCTGAGGGATTTTCACTACATGAGAGTTTTGACACCAGTGATGTTATTGATATGACGGGTATGTTCGAGGGTTGTCATGCACATACAGCTCTGAGTCTTGGACCAAATTTTAACACTGTGAATGTAGTTAGTATGGAACGAATGTTTTCTTCCGCTATATTTGACAATGGCATAGAGCTAGGAGACAGTTTTGATACTAGCCATGTAAAAAAGATGGATGAGATGTTTATACACTGTAATGTAGGTAAGAGTGTAATATTACAAATGGGCAGTTTGATATTTTCCAGGGATGTGATTTCTTAGAAGGATTTTTATTTGGATCAAGATTTAGCGTTGCAAGCGATGTGCTGAGTAAAGCTATTTTTGATGACTGTTATGTGAATGGTAAGGTGTTACGCTCAGTACTACTGTGTAATTATGCAATTGATGTTGTAAGGTATATAAATGATGCTTTGGGAAGAAGATATTGCATGACTATAAACAATCATTATGTATGCAAAGATGATCTGGCCAAGCATCTTAGCCAGGCACTGAATGTGTCCAAGGACAGTGTTTGCGATGCCATAAATTTGTTTGCACAGAAGTATTCAGATGAGGATAGTAACACTGAATCAGAAGGAATGAATCTATTTTAATAGTAATGACTGTGACCGGAACAGGAGTTATTATGAAAAAGAGAATTGCAGCTATTTTTATTGCATTTATTGTAGCACTCTGTGTGGTGCAGCCTGTATCCGCAGAGGCAGCTACATTACCAACAGCAAAGGTGTTTTACATGACATACTTATCAGATTTCAACAAGTATGCGGGTAAATCGATTAAGTTTGATTACGCAGTGCCAGAATCCCAGTCGGTTAAATATTTAAAAACTAAGTTTACTTTAAAGCAGGATAGTATTGTGAAATTCAATACTAGCTTTGAATGTGATGGTGCATTGCTTTTCTGGGATTGCTATATTTATCAGAATGCATCGATGGTAAATCCAGTGCACAAGATGGTAGATTTAGGTACAGACGAGAAGTATGCCCAGCTGAAGAAAGGTACTTATTATGTAAAGTATGTACTTGATAATAAATACGGTGAAAGTTACAAAGGTTCAGTTACATTGTCAATTGGTGCAATGTCCCCAAAAACGCTATTACCGTGACTAGGGCATACAACAAAAAGACTAAGAAAGTTGATGTAAAATTTAAGCAGAATGTATACTGCAAAGAGGATGCAGATTGCGGTGATGCTATGATACAGTATGTACCTCGTAAGGATACAGATTCTAGTTGGGGGCATTGGATTTGCAATAACTGCAAAAAGATAGAGGGTTATCAGATAGGTAAGGTTTCTGTAACGAAGAATACTATTATCACTTTACGTACAACCTTTGGTGATACAGTAAAAATGACGTATGTGAAGGTTGTATATGATAAGACAGCACCTTCTATTAGTGGTGTAAAAAACAAGGGCGTATACAAAAAGTCCGCATCATTTTCTGTTGTAGACAAGCAGTCTGGAGTTAAAGTAGCTATTTTAGACGGTAAGAGTATTAAGGCTAATAAGAAGTACATAGTAAAAAAAGAAAGGTACTCATATAGTTAGGGTCAGAGATAACAATGGTAATCTAAGAGTTATTAAATTTACAGTAAAGTAAAATAATTAGGTCACAGTCAGGTGCATTGGGTGTAATAGCCCAGTGCATTTTTATAATTAATGAAAGAGGTGATTATGTGCTTGGAGGTTTGTTTAAAGAAGAGACTGCAAAGAAATATTCTATAGTTTGCATTACTTACGGAGAGTTAAATTCAGATTCTAAATTTCTTGTGTACTACGATAAAGATTGGAAGTGCTGGTTCTTTCCTAACTATAAAACAATAGCCAGGGGTAATGTTGCCAATTTAATCAAGGTATTACAGAATGATTTAGGTATAGATGCAGCGGGTAATTTAAAGTATTTATATAGATGTGTACATTACAAGTATTCAGAAGAGAGTAAAGAAGTTTTACCATATGATCATACATTATACTTGTGTAAGCTGAAAGAATTACCGGATGTGCAGGACAATTACAAGTGGTTAACAATATCTGAGATGCTGAATGATGAGCGTATTAGAAAAGTGAATGCTGATGTAGTTGCAATGCTTCAGATGGGATTAAATAATTATAAAAGAGTGAATTAAGGAGGCGTATGTTATGAAAAAGATGGATGCATTTGATGACAGCAGACCAAGAAACCAGTGGGTATGTCCTAAATGTGGATGTAGTGCATTTGAACAGGATCAATTTCAGGCAACTGGAGGTGCATTTGCTAAAGCATTTGATGTGCAGAACAAAAAGTTTATCGTAATAAGTTGCCGTAGTTGTGGTTTTTCAGAATTATATAAGGCAAAATCATCTACTGTTGGTAATGTGGCTGATTTTCTTTTTGGGTAGTAAGAGAGGCGTGATATGAGAATAGTTAAATATTTAACAGTGTGGGATTTCACTGTTTATAACACATTAGAGTCTAAAATATTAGACTCTTTTTCTAATTGGAGAAAACAGAATCTTGATGTAACAGAGTACGTGCAAAATGAAAAAGATTATTTTGGGTTTGCTTATAATGACACCAGCGACTTTGCAGGACTTTGGTGCTGTAGTAAAGAATGTCATTATAAATGGATTCCAGAGTACGTGTTTTAGGGGCTTGTGTATGATGAAGATTTTATTATGTATGCAATATTCGATAATAAATGGAATGAAACCAGAAGAGTACCTATCGGTTGTTTAGATGGTGATGAAGTGTGGCAACTATCAGAGATGCGAACATTTAGCTAGTAAGTGTTGTACCTAATTAGGTATTGATTTTCATTATTAATAAGTAGAAAGAGGTTTAATAGTATGAGCGATAAATTTAAAGAAGCGTATAACAAATTTTGTGATACTGCAGGTGGAGTACTCGCAAAATACGTTGAAGTTGAAGAATTACAACATAGTATTGGTGCTGTAATTCTAAGTGGTGCAAGACTCCTAGATATCCAGAATTTAGTAGGTGTGTACTATACAATACAGCATAATTCTGAGCTTGTGAAGGTACTTTCTTCTAACAATGCACTGGCAGTTAAGGTTGCAAATAATATGATGTTGTATGGCTATAACAGCAAAAATGATGGAGCGCAGGGAATTTTTCGAAAGAAACTCGATGAATTTTATGTAGCGAATAGCATTCGACGTATTTACCCTGATTACAAGTTTGATGCTTGTGTTGTGCCGGTTAAGCATGCTGATAATAATGATTTTATCAGATGTGATCAGAAGTTGATAAGACTTGAGGAGGGGGATTACTGCAAGATTAGAACAATAGAATCAGGATTCACACAGTATTTCTGTAAGTATACTCGTTTTACAGATAATGAGATTGTTTTCTGCTTAGTTGGTGAATCCAGATTTAGAAGAGTTCCAATTGAGCTGGTATATGAAATAGTTCCGTTATCCTCAAGACCAATAGAGATGAATTGTTTTTAGATTATTTAAATGAAATTATGCTTAGGAGGTAATATGTTGAATGCAAAATAATAGACTTTTTGTGATATGTATTAAGGCATATTGGGACTACACTTTGACCCCTAATTGGGCAATAATGTCCTATGTAAAAGATGATGATTTACGGGCTGGTATCGGCAGGGCTGTTTTAAATGGAGCAAATGATACAAACCTTACTAGATTAGCTGAGTTATATATTATGATAACAGGTTGTGAAGATCTGACACGTTTGTTTACAGAAAATTTAAACTTTGCTATACAGGTTAGTGAACAGTTGAAGCGGAAGGGTTTCTCTTTTTCACATAAGTCAGCATTGACTGATAAAAGAAGAGATATTGATTTGTATTATGTATACGCAATGGCAATGCATTTAGACGCAGCGCTTACTGAAAAATATGTATTGTCTGAGTACTTACCGCCGACAGTACTTTTTTATGCAGGCGACAATGCTGTTAAGGTAGAGCAGGCAAAAGAGACCACTATAATCAAACCAGGCACTACAATAAAGGTTATAACAGATATTGATGGTTATACTGAGTTCAACTATGCTACTTTTATCAATTATAGTAAACCATTTATTAATGTACAGGTTGGTTCCAATACTATTCAGATTATGCAGGATAAGATTCAAAAGATTATTGTTCCAGTAGATTCAAGTAAAATGGACTTATTTAGGAGAGGTAAATTATGAAGATAATTGAAGACAGCAAGAATTTTGTATGTTTAGATGTGCAGGATTTTATAAGTAAAATCCAAGCATTTATAGATTTTTTAGCAACAGAAGATGGTAAGGATTTTTACTATGTTTCCGGTAATGAATGGCAGTATGCGATCGGTGCAGCTATTCTAAAGGGTAGACCTTTAGAAGATTTACAGAAGATTGCATTACTTTCTTTTGTTGTAGGCCCAGAGGATTTCTTGATGTATGGATATGCTATGAACTATAAGAAAGATTTGCAAATAGTAGATTATCTACAGGAACGAGGTTTCGAGTTTTTACCACTTAACAAATTGGGGGAGGCTGAACGTATTTTAGCGTGGGGTTATGTGCATGAGGCTGCTCAACTTATAGGAGAGAAGACTTATAAACATTATCGTGATAAGCACTTCTTGTCACCAAGAGGACAGTATTTGCAGCATAAATTTGGTCCTATCAGCACAGAGTGTTTTGACACATTGATCAAAGGTGATGAAGTTGAGATCCACACACCTGAGGATGGTTTTACCAAATATGTGGGCAAGTATGTTAGACATAAGAATGGCAATTCTGAGCATAATGACGATAATGTTGGTTATGTTGTTCTTGATATTGATGGTAAGAAAACTAAAATCAGAGGCGATCTTGTATATGAAGCTATTAATTGCAAAACAGGCGCAGCATTAAAAAAGCCATCAGAGTGTTTTGATCGTAATGAGTTTTCTAAGTATATGACAATGTTTGAGTAAGGTCAGGTAGGAGACAATAGGTTTTGTGCGGTGACAGTAGTTTAATAAACTACTGTCATTTTTTGTGGAGGTGATGATTGTGGGATGTCACACATGGTTTTATAAGCCGGCCACCGAGAAAGAGTTGGTAGCTATACGTAAATTAGCTTATGAAGAGGCTAATGAGTTGTATGGTTTAACTCCAAATAATGTGGAGAATAATTTAATTGATATGGCATTGTTAGATAAGCTGCTAGTGTCAATAAATGAAGATTCTTGTTTATGGAAAGACTACAGATTAGGTGAATCTGGTCACGATGATAAGGGTGGTGAGGTTTCAGAGTGTTATACAGTGAGAGACGGTCAAGTATTTATTGATCTATCACTTAGCTATAATCCTTTGTTTAAGGATTTATGCAGATTTCATGATGTATTTTGGGTAAAGAATTATTCAAGAAGAGAGATACATAGTATGCGTGAGCTGCGTAGGTTTTTACGTAAGCGTTATTTCGAGCTAACTGAGGATCAGCATAGAAAATGTGTGGAGTTCTTTAGGTTATATCCTGGAGGATTTATTTGTTTTGGTTAAGTATAGGAGGTACATATGAATTTAAAAATTAAAAAGAAAGACAGCTGGGCAATGACACCAACATACGGGACAGGCGATTCAGCTGGAGCTGATTTATATGCTGGGGAGGATGGTGTTGTTTTGATAGCACCTGGAGAAACTAAGTTGATTTCCACCGGTATTAGTATGGAGATACCAAAGGGGTATGTAGGTCTCTTGGTCGCTAGAAGCAGCATGGCAGTAAAAAGAGATTTGGCTCCTGCAAATAAAGTTGGGGTTATAGATTCAGATTATCGTGGAGAAATAAAAGTTGCTCTACATAATGGTGGTAGCCAGTTACAGATAATTGAAGTAAATGAGCGTATTGCACAGTTAGTGATTGTACCATACTTAAAGGCAACTTTTGAAGATGCGGTTGAGTTGAGTGACTCAGAACGTGGTGCAGGTGGCTTTGGGTCAACAGGAAGAATGTAGGTGTGTTTTTATTAAAGGTTGCACATGTTAGTAGGAGGAGTCAAAAGGCTCTTCCTTAATTTGATTGGAGGTTATTATGTATGATTTAAGAGAGCATAATGTGAAGCCCTACAATGAGATTGTAGATTCATTTAATGCAGGTAATCAGATTGTTTTGTATACGTGTGGAACTGGTATTGGAAAAAGTTATGTAGCAGCTGCAGTTATGCAGACTTTGCCTTGTAATAGGATATTATATGTTGTTCCGTACAATGCAATAGCAACTGATTTGTGTAATCGTGCCGGTTTTCAGAAGTATGTTGACGAACATAAATTAAAGTTTGTTACGTTTAATAAGTTTAGCGAATTAGAGTCATCAAAAAGGTTATTAGATAAGTATGATTTTGTTATCGTCGATGAAGCACATCATTTAGGTTCAGATTTGTTTGGAAAGAATTTATTGAATGCATTAAGAGCTACAGGCACAGTGGCATTAGCTTTGACAGCAACCCCAAAGAGAGATTCAGATGGGGTCAATGTTGCAGATTTAGTAGATGACACAGTTTATGGTTTAACGGTGTCTGATGCTGTATTAGAAGGACTTATGCCTAAGATGGAGTATGTGTGTTGCTCTCCAGACATTGATGATGTAAAGTACGCAGAGGACAATGATATGAAACTTGTTGTCGACTATGATAGTTCTGCAGAATTATTAAAAAGTATAGTTGAAACTAATCAAGAGAATAAATGGTTAGTTTATTTTGGTACTGTAGCTGAATTAGATGAAAATGAAGATTTTATAAAGTCGATATTTCCTGATTATGTTGTGTATAAAATTGCTGGTATTTATGGTAATACGAAGTTGGTTTCTGATCTTTTTCAGGAAAATGAGAAAGTAGTTTTAATGTCTTGCAATGCTATTCTAGAGGGTGTACATACCGATGGAGTACAAGGAATTATAATAATGCGGGGAGTACAGTCTGTGACTGTATTTGAGCAGATGATTGGTCGTTGTTGTAGAATTGGCAATACCAGATCACCGATTATTGTAGATTGTAAGAATGTATACAGAGCATTAAAACGCAAGAATGTTTTAGGCACTAATCATGAATTGATGTCATATGGAAAGAAAAGTCGAGACATATTTTATACAACTGCAAAGAATCTTGAGTATGTAAATATCGAAGATATATTGAGTGAGTTAAATGATCCTGGTAATATCAGTTCTTGCGTTGTAGATGGGGTTGTATATGAGTGGAGCAATGATCGAGACCTCTCTAAACAATTAGGAAAGAGCCTAAATTATGTGGGTACATATCGGAGTAAAGGTAAGTCTTATGAAGAGATAATCCGTAAAGCATTGCTTGGAAGAGGTGGTTCATGTATTGTGGATGGCGTAAAATACGAGTGGTGTAATAATAAAGATCTCTCTATTAAATTAGGTATGGGTGAGACTTATGTGAGTAAGTCTCGAGGTGAAGGTGAATCATATGAGGAGATAATCTGTAAAGCATTGCTCGGAAGAGGTGATTCATGTATTGTAGATGGCGTTAAATATGAGTGGAGTAGTGATGGGGATCTTTCTTTACAGTTAGGAAAGAGTAGAGCTTATGTGCGTATATATCGGAGTAAAGGTAAGTCTTATGAAGAGATAATCCGTAAAGCATTGATTGTTAAAGGTGGTTCCTGTGTTGTAGATGGAGTTAGATATGAGTGGAGTAGTAATCAGGGTCTTTCTTTACAATTAGGTATGGGTGAGACTTATGTAGGTACATATCGGAATAGAGGTAAGTCTTATGAAGAGATAATCCGTAAAGCATTGCTTGGAAGAGGTGGTTCATGTGTTGTAGATGGGGTTACTTATGAATGGAGTAGTGATCAGGGTCTTTCTTTACAGTTAGGGAAGAATGAAAATTATGTAAGGCAGCATCGAAGAAATGGTGATTCGTATGAAGATATAATACGTAGAGCATTGATTGTTAAAGGTGGTTCCTGTGCGGTAGATGGAGTTAGATATGAGTGGAGTAATGATCAGGATCTTTCTTTACAATTAGGTAAGTATATAGGTTATGTGACTAAGTATAAAAGAAAAGGTGAATCATATGAAGATATAATTCGTAGAGCATTAGGTTTATCTAAAGATGAAAGTGATACAACTGGTATGGGCTTGTTTTAAATACCTTTCCTTTAGGTTTTTACAATTATAGCTAGGTGTAAAAACTTAAAGAGTGGAGGTGTTATTATGGGGTAAACAACACAACTAATTTATAACTTATTGCTAGAGAGGTTTCCTCTCTTTTTTAAATTGGAGGTGTTTTTATGAACAGTTGTTATGTAAGTGGAAAATTTTATTCTTGGAAAAGTGATGCAGATTTAAGTAGGCAACTTAAAAAGCCAAGTACTTATGTGAAATATTTAAGAGCATACAAGAATCTGTCATACAGAGAAATAATTCAGGAATCTGTTAATGATGCAGAGTTATCTTGTATTGTAAATGGCATAGAGTATCGGTGGTATAATAATATCGACTTAAGCGAATTGATTGGTTGGCATCCGTCTTATATTAAGTGTTGCTTGAAGAACGGTATGTCGTATGAAAAGATTATCTATGTTGCTACTACAAATGTTCTGAGATACAGAGATCTCTAGAGTATACAGTTTAGATGCTGAGATAAAGCAGTATGGAGTTATCAAAACTCCCTACTTGTAAATTGGAGGTAGATTATATGTTGATTTTTAATAAAAATATAATGGCTAACTTAAGAGTTGTTACAGGGAAAGCATCATTAGCTTTGGAAGATAATTTACGATTCGGGAAGTTTAGCCATGTAGAGATATGGGAAATGCTTGATACTATTTTTGTAGGAAATGATGATGATGAAGATCGGTTATCTGAAATAGTGCGTACTTCCATAGGTGATGTTATTGAAGAATACATGAGCGATATAACAGTAAATCCAAGAATAGAACGTCTGCTTGACAATAAATACAGTTTTGAGAATGTGAAAGGTAGTTTCTTAGCTGAATTTATGACAGAGTATATGTGGTCTTATTATGGTTTACGTGATGTTATGGCTAAATTATATGCAGAGCAGCTGAAAATAGTTAGAAGTAGCGATGCTGGTTTTTGCACTGAATTGTGGGAGAAGATTGTAAAGACCATTAGAAAACGGAATGTCTTTATGTTTCGAGAAAGCATCAAGAAGGCAAATTATAGTTTAAACGTTAGAGTACTTACTTTATTAGCTATGAGGGTTAAAGAGTCCATTCCGGGTTTGACAGCAAGCGATGTGGATATCTTGTCAAAGCTTATTTTATCAGATAATGAGAGTGGTGAATGTAATGAGCTAAATTTATTTTAGGAGGAAGTATGAACGTATTTGAGTGCTACAATGAAATAGATGTGCTGAGTCTCGCCGATAAGTTTCGTGTGTTTTTGAGGTCTTCACATGACTGTGAGAAAAAGGCTTCTCGCGATGAATTAAGAGCGTTAGTCGATTTACGGACTGAACTAAAAGTTGATGATTCTGTATTTAAAAAGCCGCTAAGAAAGTTTTTCAGTAATATGGCTAAAGAAGCGGAGTTTACAAATGAAGCTCATTTGTTGATTGATGAAGCAGAGGCTCTTGAGATGTTCAGTAAAGTATTTTATGAGAAGGCTGATTTAATGTTTGCAGAGTGGAGGATAATGATGGATGCCAGGTATGGTTATGCAGCGTTGTTAGGCACTGCTACTGAGTGTGAAATACAGAAGATGTATAGTATAATTATGAACAGTCTTATTGTATACAGCAGAATCATTTTTAGCAAGTCATACTGGACTGCAAATTCAGAGGTTGCGAAATTTATGAGGAATAAACTTATAGAGAGATTGCGTATGTTCTCTGAGTTTCATAGAGAGGACTGGGCCGTTATCGGCGATGCCTTTGGGTTTACGACTGTGAACATGAATTACTTTGAATAAAGCGTAAATAATATAGAATTGGCGTATCTATAGTTATGGTTATTAAACCGTAAAAGTGTAAAAATAGCGTTATTATTAAATAATACAATGGTTGAGAGGTTAGTGTAAAAGCTAATCTCTCTTTTTAAATACAGGAGGTATTTTATGATTCAGTTCAGTGGAGCTAAAAATGATTATGGTTGGATGAGTAACTTTTACAGGTGTGATATTAAGTATAAGGGTCTTATTTACAAAAGTTCCGAGGCAGCCTGGCAGGCTCAGAAGACTTTAGACGAAGAAATACATAAGACCTTTCAGTTTATGACTCCAGCAGAGTCTAAAAGAGCTGGAAGAAAAGTTACATTACGACCAGATTGGGAGTCTGTAAAGTATTCTATAATGGTGGATGTTCTTACAGCAAAGTTTCGCCAGAATGTGCAGTTACTTAATTGGCTTATGCTTACAGGGGAAGAACAGCTGTTAGAGAACACTACTGGTTGGCATGATAATACTTGGGGAGATTGTAGTTGTCCTAAGTGTAAGAATATTACAGGGCAGAATCTTTTAGGTAAAGCGCTTATGGAGGTTCGTGCTAGTTTTGCTCCTGTAAGAAAGTTTGATTTGCTTGTTTGTTATGATGAACTGCATCCAAGGAAAGAGATAATCAAGGATGTTTCTAACTATGGTGTTGTAGGTAATACGTATTACTATATTAAGGATGGTAAGCGTCATGTTATCACAGATAGATTGTTAGTTTTTGGTAGAACAGATTTCTTTAAGAAGTGAGTGCTTGTATGGCTTGGTGGGCAGAAGCAAAGAGACGTCATTGGTATTGTATCAATGGCGTTAATCGAATAGAAGAGTATAACAACTGGCTGTATCAGCAGTGGTGGAATTCATTATCTGAAGATCAAAAGAAAGATATTGAAGAGCAGAATAGAAAGATCCAGCAACAAAATGAAGAAAAGATGCGGGCGTTACTTAAGGGATTTGTAAAACTACATATGATGATGCAGGATCACAGTTTTCCGGGAGGTGTTTTTTACGATAAATGATGAGGTAAAGTGTGAATTAGTAATTGAGTGTGAGCACAAGGCTTACGAGATCTTTTTAGAGAGATGTAAGCGATTATCATTACACCCAACAATTTATAGGTACAAGGATAGATTATGCTTATATTGGCATGATGTATATTGGAATAGTACATTACGCAGTGTACTTGGAGCACTGTGTGATGTTCTTATAGAAGATCATTATGATGAAAGGGGGTATCGTTTTTGTTTACGTAGAATAGACAGTAGTGGCCACTCTGAACAGGAGACAAATTCGGAAATTTGTTATTTCAGTGTGACAGATGCTGGTATCATATTGCCAGCTGATTCAAAGAAGATAGCTGAGGGGGTCTCTCCTCTGGGATAAGGAAAATGTAAAGTATGAAAGGCAAGAAAATAAGTAGGTGCAGTGCTAAACAATGTCATTAAGTTAAGACCATACACAGGTCTTGACATGTAAAATGATATTGGAACCGACTAAATATCTATTTAGTTAAGACAGCACAAAAATTACAAAAGCAGATTTGCTCTTAGAGATAATTCTCATATCAAAGATTTTTCAAAATGGTTAAAACATATAGAAGAAATTTATGATGAACGAACAAGCCTTGATTTTATTAACAGACATCATCAGTTATCATTTTTTACATTAAATCAGAACCAATATCTGTCTGATATTATAGATGATTTATATTGGAAGAAAGAACATTACGAATTTTATACAGTCTATAGTGATGACTGTTTGAGAGATTAAACTGTGAAAGGAAGAATAAGATATGGAAACTGGAAGTATTAGAAAAAGTGATTTAGAAGGTAAATATGTTTTTTGGGATATTGATGGAACTTTAGCACCTTATCGTTTTAATGACCATGTTTCAGACCCAGATGGTACGAACAATGGTATGAGTTTAAAAGAAATTAGTGAACATATTTTCTTAACAAGAAAACCATCTCAGCATATGATAAAAGTTGTTTATTCTTGTGGATCAAGAAGAAATTTCATCATGGGTCATTGTCAAGTTCAGCAGGAAATGGATGATAAACAATTGTGGCTAGATAAGCATTTTCCAATTATTAGACAACAAGATAGAATACTTACTTTTGAAAATATCTCGAAAGCTGATAGTATTGTTGAATACTGTGCAGGACATCGAATTGACTTAAAAGATGTTGTTTATGTGGATGATGTACTTGCATTTTTAAGGGAAGCGGAGCGAAAGGGTATCAAATCGTATCATATCAGCAGTTTCTTAGATTGGGATTACTCGGACGATTATTTCAGTTTAAAAGATACAGACTTATACCCATTAGAATCACTCGATGTATTTTTTGATATACACAATGGTTAAAAAGTGAATAATGAATAGGAGCGATAACTATGTCAAGAAAAGAATACAAGAATCTGAATTGTAAAATTGATAAGTCTGTATCAGACAAACTGGAAAAGTTCATTGCTGATACGAAGCTTTCTAAGACGGCTACAGTCGAAAAAGCATTAGAGGAATATATCAATAAGTACAATAAGACAGGCAAGATTTAAGAAAAAAAGACAGCCACTTTTCCGTTAATTGGAATGTGACTGTCTTTTGATTTTTACTGTCAAGTGCTTAACTTAATGACATTGCAGTGCTAAACTGCACCTTTTATTTATGAGGTGAATTATGGCGTTAAAAATAACTGAAAATATAATAATAGATGATATAGACGAAGTGATAAGCAGAATGCAGGAGCTGATAGGTCCTGAAACTTTTGATATAGATAGTATGATGAATTTTATCGAGAATGAAAAAGCAACAAAGTTTTACTTTGATCAGAAGATGCAGGGAAGATCAGAGGGTGATAGAGCTGCCGTATACTTATGGTTAGACACTGGTTATGTTAGTCAGAGAGATAGAACAATATTTATTTCTCTACTCAAGAATGAGTACAATGGTACATTTGTTGGTAGCTGGGTAGGCGATTACTACAGATTATTCAATAACGCAGCTAAGTTCTTTGCTAGCAATCGAAAAGTAATATTTGAGAATATGGAAAGATTTCAAGAGAAATATGATAGAAAGATAGAGAAAAGAACACAGCCTCATTTAAATGGTAGATGGTCTGCAAATCCAGTATGTTCTGATGTATTTGAAAGTGTAAAAGATCAGATAGTAAACAGGACTGCTGAACATAGCCATTTAGAGACCATGAGTTTATTTGACGCTCCATCGGACGTAAATAAAATGGAAAAGATGAACTTATTTGATAACACTAACGAGGAGGCAAAGCAGCCTGAGTATATTTGGGAGAAGACTGCCATTACATTAGAAGTGTTCAACAATCTTTTAGCCCCTAATTGGAAAACTGAAAAAGGTTTAGATCGATATCTGAAAACTATAGGTACAAGGTTAGCTCAGCTGATTGATAGAGGAGAAGATCAGTACTATGTTTTGAACAAGTACAAGGATGCCATAGTTAACACAGGCATTATGGACAAGTTTGGAAACGATTTCTTGGTATTGTATCGTATGAATCTTAGCGGTAAGTTTTCAGAATATGGAAACTACAAGCCAGAAAAACTTATAAGATCAAAAGCCGATTTTATGTCAAATGAGTTTACTAAAGATCAGGCTATAAGAGGTATCAGTCCTATCAGTTTTATAGATGAGGATGTTAAAGGCTTCTGTCCGTCTATAGAGGATTTTGATTTAGATACTAAAGATCTGTGTCATATGATAGAAGAGCGTAGATCAAGATTTCCAGAGAACCTGCAGTCGGTTTCTAGTGTTGATATAACAAGTAAACTTAGGAATGAATTGATGATGGGGTTAAGAATGTTACAGCATGATCGTTCTTATGTTAAGTTGCTCTATTCAGCTAAATGTGGTAAAGCAATGTGGCTACTTCCATTTCATATTAACACTAGTATAACGGAAGACCCAGAGTTGGTGATGGTTATAACAAAGTCAGGTGAATTTTATCATGTGAAAACTATTTACGGGTACACTGATTATGTAAAGGATAAAATAACAGCATTATCCTTATACAGTAAAGTTTGGTAATACGGAGGAGGTATTGTTATGAAAGATATGAAAGTTTTTGATGATTACGAAGTTAAGGAGTTGGATGCACAGGCTAAGGTTTGTTTAAACGTTTTAAGAAAATACTATGAGGGTGTCCAGGATAGTTTTAATCTTTATAGTACTCGTATAGAGTTTCATTTAAAAAGTGGAACTGTTATAAATGACAAGGAGTCTTTTGCTATTCTTCACGATGAGTGTAAGTTTGCAGAGGACTTTATTTTCTCAACTATACTGTCTAGGATTCAGAAATATCACAATCCTGATGATGATTACAGGGGTACAAACTGTATTATGAGGAAGAGCGATATAATAGGTATTTCAGTGGAGATACTCAAAAGAGAAAATGATTTCATGGACTTAGAGTTGTACTTGAATAATCCAGAAATAATTGGTAATTGCACAGTAGTTACCAAGGCTTGGTGGGAAGATTATGGTATAAAAAGATCAAAGCAGCCTGTTGGCTGCACTGAGTTTGACGTAGATCTTAGCGCATACAATTAGGAGGTTGTTATGAAGATAAAGAAGTTATTAACAGTATTTGTGGGAGTAGTACTTACTCTCAGTTTAACAGGGTGTGGTTTTTCGATAGGAACTTCAGGTGAGTCAGGTGACTATTCAGATGTTTTCACAGATCCAATAACATCTGGTAAGATTCATACAATGAAGAGTTATCAGTTCACAGTTGGTGATTATGGTTCAACGACAGTTTATGTCGATACAACAGATGATGCTTCTTTTGAGTTAGTTGAAACACCAGCAGGTTTTAAGATTAACAGTAAGAGTGGGGATTGTGTTCTCGATGCAACTTGCGTAGATAAAGACTACTTCAAAGATTACACAGTGTCCTGTGGAGAGTCTATATATGTATATAATGATACTGAGTATTTGAAAAGACCTGATAATGATTATTATTGTACATATCTTGCTAATGTCGGTTTAGACTGCGGAGTTATTATTGAGACTGCGGCAGCAAAGGATTTAAGTCTTATTGCATTTAGTGGTAAGCCTTTAGCAAATAGTTCATCAGATGTTGATGAATACAGAGGTGTAAGCGACGAGCCTACCTCTCATGCAGAGATAGTTACCGAACAGTCCAGTACTGAAGATAGTACTACTATAGAGTCTGATACAAATAGTGCTGATGACACTACGAGTTCGGACTATTCGACTTATGGTGAGGTAATAGATTCTGATACAGCAGAGAAGTTGAGCTCACTTGGTACTAACTACAGCATGGTAAAATGGGATCACGAGTTTTATGTTGAAGGCAGCGATCGCACTCTAGTTGCTAGTACTGCAATTACACCAGATGGTATAGTTGTTGCCATAACCAATTTAGGTAGTAAAAGTGTTTCATTTACTGGTAGTGCACGTATTAAGGGTGATACAAATAGTTTATCAGACTCAATAGCATTGCTAGAGCCATGTCTAGCTGTAGGTGGTACTACTATAAATTATACAGAATGTGATAGCGCTAATATAACAAGTATTACTTTAGAGGATTGTAGTATTACTGATGCATATCTGACTGCAGCAGATTGGAGCGTTAATGCAACTGTTACTACTGATGGTACAAGTAGTAGCGACTATGGGGATAATGTTAGTATAAATTACAGTTATGAGTCTTCCACTGGATGCAGTTATACCTCATTGAAGGTTCTGTTGTTGAATAATGTTGGAGAAGTGCTGGGTTATGGCATAGGATTTGTGAATGATGTTCCAGTTGGTGAAAATGTAACCAGTACAATGTATGCAATTGCAGCACCACATTCACTGGATTCTTTAGCAGACATGGCTATGTTTTCATGTCCGACCTTGGAGTGAAAAACCTAAAATACATCAAAATTATGTTATCTATAAATAGAGCTAAGAAATGATAAAACTTGCTCCTCTGAGTGTAGGTATTAGTAGTGTCAAAGCTACTAATACTTTTTGGGTGTTGTCGTTGACACCTGTTGTGGATTTTTCCACAGCACTCCTTGGTGCTGGTAGTGTAAAAGCTACCAGCGTTATTTGGCAAGCCTGGTTTGTAGTATGGTACTAGGTATTGCTAGGATGTTGGCAGTAGTAAACTGCCAAAATAGTTAGGTGATATGCATCACCGGTGCTAATACTTTCTTTAGTATGCACCTTCCCAGGCGTTGATAGTGTCACAGCTATCAACGCTTTTTGGCAGTACTGCCAATTTTCATTTCGCCAAGATGTTGGCGTTTTTTTAACCTTCGGTGTTAGCAGTGTCAAAGCTGCTAACATTATTCGGTAACAGGCATATCCCCTCAGACTGTTACCATTGTCTGGCTATTTTTGCTTGAGTTATAGCCAGGGTACCTTTCTTACGCCAGTAGTGTTTCTACTGGCGTACTTTAATATGTAGTAGTGATGTCAAAGTTACTGCTACTTTTTGGAGTGCCGAGCTCCTTAACAATTATGGCTATATAGGCCAGGGCAGTGTGTTATCACTGCCCATTTTTACTTAATGGAGGTTGTAATGTTAACAGATTTTGGTTTAGGATTATTACAATATCTAGGAGTACCTAGGTCAATTGGTGAATACAGCGCAAGGGATATTGATCGAATTTGTTATGGGGACGTGTGCGTTGCTCCTATAAAAATTAGAGCTATTGCAGATACTTTAGGCACTGATTTTGATCATCTAGTTCAGCTTGGTAAAGAACAGAGAAAGCAATTGAGTAGTGGTTATGAACTTATTATTGACTTGATTAACGATTATGTGTGGTTGCGTAATGAGATGGTTTAATGACAGACAAGTTTAGGTAGAGTCGAGTTGTGGGGTTAGTAATTTATAATGAAGCATTGTTATTTCAGTAGAAATGTGTTAAAATGAATTAGTTAGTTGAATATGGAGGTGTTATATATGGGGCTTTATCTCAATCCAAATAATGAGCAATTTTATGCTGATACAAGCAGTGATATATACGTTGATAAAACAGGTTTAATAAAGGAGTTAAACAAGGTACTTTGTAAATCAGATCGATGTGTTGCAGTGAGTCATGCCAGAAGATTTGGTAAAACCCAGGCGGCAAATCTTATAGAGGCATACTACAGTGTGGGGTGCAATTCAAGGGATATTTTTTCAAAGTACGAGATAGCGCAATCAGACGACTTTGAGGAACATCTTAACAAATACAATGTAATTCATATTGATGTTTCATCGTTTTCAGACTATTCCGGGGCAGATGTAGTAGAAAGTATAATTCAAGCATTAATTGATGATTTTCAGGATTTATTCCCGGATATTGAATATGATGTACCTTTACACAGAATCATTTACAAAATATATCAAAGAACAAAAAATAGATTTGTAATAATCGTAGATGAGTGGGACTGTATAATAAGAAACTATGCGGACCAGCCGAAGCTTGTGCACAGATATATGCAGTTTTTGCATTCTCTGTTTAAAAGTATGGAGGCAGGCAGATTTCTTGCTCTTGGGTATGTGACCGGTATTTTACCAATCAAGAAGATAAATGATGAATCGGCACTCAATAACTTCCGTGAGCGAACTATGATGGACTCAAAAAACATTGCCAGATACTATGGATTCACAGAGGAAGAGGTCAAAGTCCTATGCGATGAATATGATATGCCGTTTGATGAGATAAAGAACTGGTATAATGGATATTTAATAAATGGACTCCATATGTACAATCCTAATTCTGTGTGTCAGGCGATGATGAATCATGACCTGTGTTCGTATTGGACCAATACATCAGCTTTCAGTTCTATAAACCAGTATATAACGTTGGGATTTGATGGACTTCGGGACGCTATAATAAAGATACTTGCAGGTGAGGAAGTTGTGGTGAATACCGCAACTTTCCGTAATGACTTGAGCAATATTAATTCCAGAGATGAGGCTCTCACAGCATTGATACATCTTGGGTATCTTGGATTTAAAAAGCAAGGGGATAACAGGGGAATAGCATATGTGCCTAATTATGAGGTAAAACAGGCGTTCTGGCAGGCATTGTCCACCGGACCTTGGAAAGAGATAGCAAAGTCAGTTCAAAAGTGTGATGATCTGCTGGATGCCACGCTTAAGGCTGATGAGGAACAAGTGGCACAGCTTTTGGAGTTATCCCACGAAGCATATGTATCAATAAACAAATACAATGACGAGAATTCGCTTAGTTGTGCTATTACAATGGCGTATTTTACAGCATCTGCTTATTATACTGTCATCAGAGAACTGCCATCAGGAAAAGGCTTTGCGGATCTGGCGTTTATTCCGCTTCCGGGAAACAGTTCAAAACCTGCAATGATAGTGGAACTTAAATATGATAAATCAGCAGAAACAGCTATAGATCAGATAAAAGATAAGAGATACACTGACGCACTTGCAGGGTATACAGGTGATATCCTTCTTGTTGGAATAAATTATGATCCAAAGAGTAAGAAACATACGTGTAAAATAGAACATTGGCATCCGGGTAAGCAAATTCCTAATAATAATAAGACAATAGATAATCCTTCTTTTGGATCAAAAACGTTAGATTACTTTGATACTATCAAGCTCTCAAATCAAGGAAATGATACTGAATAGCAACACAAGCCCTTGTCAACAAAAACCTAAATGTGGCTTTTTAATCCTTATATATAATTATCTAATGATTAAGAAGTAGTGACTGAAAAAAGTCACAAGAAGGAGGAGTATTATGAAGAACAACGACAACAAGAAAAAGAAGATCGCAGTAATTGTGATTGCAGTAGTGATTCTGCTGTTAGTAATAATCGGATCAGGCGTAGCCATCGGAGTATTCCGTAGCACAAATGCTAGTGCATCCGGTAGAGGAGACAAGAAAGCTTTCACAAATAAGCTTACAACTGAGGCTACCACTTTAGCCAAAGCAACAACAAAGGCTACCACAGAGAAAGCTACTACAGAAAAGGCTAAGAAGACTACGACTGAGAAGGCTAAGAAGGCAGCCAGTGTAAGCGGTGGTATCACAACAGAGTCTAAGAATGACAGCAACACAAAGGCAACTACAGAGAAAGCTACACAGGCCCCATCAGATAACTCAGGTAATGGTGATTGGAATAACCCAACAGAGGCACCAGCTCCAGCAACGGAGGCACCGGTTCCAGTAACAGAAGCTCCTACTCAGGCGCCAACTGAGGCACCAACAGAAGCACCAACAACACAGCACCAGCATACTTGGGAGTATGTTACTGAGACAGTAACTGAAAACGTTAAGGTCAAGGATGCCTGGGATGAAGAAGTAGAATACTATAAGTGTTCATATTGTGGTGCTAGAGCTACTGAGGTTGGCACAAGTCATATAACTTATTGTGGAGAGAAGTACTATAATGAAGATTTTCATAAGTGGATGTATGAGGGTGCTAGCTGGGTTTCAGGCTGGGATACAATACATCACGATGCAGAGTACACAACCAAAGAAGTTACAAAGGTAGTGGGTCAGAAGTGTTCTACTTGTGGTGCTACAGAATAAACAAAGCAATAAAAACAAGAGGTAGTCCTTTAATCGGGACTACCTCTTTTCTGTGTAAACAAGAAATACCAGTAAAGACTGGTATTGGTTATCATCATGCTTGAGATTCGGTTAAAAGCAGAAACGACTGTTACATCGAATCCGCCGTGTTTTAATTAAAGAACTAGGATTCTTTAATTAACGTCTGCTCAGATTTTCACAATTATCTGGGCAGTCCGTTTTTTGGTATGAATAACCACGCTCAAAAGGTGGAAATTCACTTTCTTCTTCAACTACATTATAGAAATAAATGTAGCCTTTGCCGCACATACACCTGTCTTTATGATCAAGTTCAGTGTATGGCTGACTTAAAGTGTGCCATCCCATACCCATGATGATAACCTCCTTTCCAAGACACAATATACAGTTGTGCTTTATTTAGTACATACTATAACATGTGTCTTTGGTTGGTTCAACTTACAAAAAGTTAATGTTTGCACATCAGGCTCTAGCAGTGTCAAAGCTGTTAGAGCTTTTCGCTGGTTTATCCAGTAAAGAAAAAACACCAGAATGGTGTTTTTTTGTTGAGACTTTTCTATTGTGTTTTCTTAGATTATATAGCAGAACCCAAGAATGAATAAAATAATTGGCAGGACAATTATTACTGTGACTGAGCCTGCCAATGCATACAAGAATTTAAGAAAATCCTTATTAGTCTTAACTAGTCATAGCGTAGAGTGCTATGACACTAGGCTCTAGCAGGATCAAACTTGCTAGAGTTTTCGCTGGTTTATCCAGCAAAGGAGATGGTGCGCACCATCTCCTTTAAGTTATCCCCGTGTTATTCAGTCTTAGCTATATCAACTTTAAGTGTGCTAGTGGTATTTGATGTTTATCATTGTTGGTCAAATGACATAGCGAGTTAAGTGTGCTAGTGGTATTTGATGTTTATCATTATTGGTCAAATGACATAGCGAGTTAAGTTGAAATGTAACAGAGAGTTTAGCACAATACAGTTAATGCCTAGAATTTAACTGGTGGGACGGGATTTTGTCTCTCCAAAAGCTATGTATGATTACAGTGAGCTTCGTCCTCGGGATAAAGAAAAAATTGCTTCTAAGATTTTTGTACACATTGTGTATTACCTCCCTTCGCAATTTTTACTATTGTACAGAAGCTAGGTTCTGTTATCAATAGTTGGAATACACGATGTGTGCAGGAGCAGTTATTTAGTATGTCGCTTTACTTTCGTAGAAAGGAGACCTATACTCTAAATAGGAGGTTATTATGAATTATTTAGAGTATACTGTTGGTAAATTAATGGTGGATAGTTTTGAACGAGGTATTGTCAAGTATCTTGGTAAACAGAGTAGTGTTGGTAAGAAGTGTGAGTGTAGATTAAATTCATGCTATAATTCTTTAGAGAACACATTGCATTATCTGAAAGAGAATTACGCAGATAGATTATACTGCTTTAATGTAGATTCTTTGCGTAGTTCTGAGGATATAGATAGATTACTTAATCAATTATATAGAGGACACGAGCGCATTTCTAGCATTGATGATAACAGCACAAATGAAGAGGCCTTCAGCAAATTGATCGAGGGTAGTAGAGATGTATTTGAAGTCGAACGAGTCATTAAGAGACTAATTGTTTCTGATTGGAATGAACATCTGTCAGTGATAGATAGTTATCATCCGGATGATGTGATTACTGATCCTAAGTTAATTGTCAGAGCCATAGATCCTTCGTGGTATTCTCTGAGAACATGTAATGTTTTTACAGCTTCATTGTTCAAGAAGGAATTTGGTTGGTATAATAATCGAAGTATTGCAATAGCATACAAGACAGATCCCTCATCTTTAGTCTGTATGGATACAAAAGACCCATCATACAACTTAACTAAGGTAGAAGAAGGTAGTTTACAAGATATTTTATTTGATACCAGAGGTATGATTGGTTTGCAATTTTATACCGGTAAAGATGGTACCTTTAGTATGTTTGATCAGTTCGTAGCTAGTGCTAATAGGTTTGGTGGAACTATTGTTCTGAAGTCTGAAGCAGAGCCTATTGCTGTATTAGTGAAGAACACATCAAACAGAGATTATAGGTATGCATCTTCACTTGCTTTAGTAATGGAACTTCCATTATACAAGTTAGTAGGTGAAGAATTACATAAACAAGAGGTAGTCCTTTAATCGGGACTACCTCTTTTTAGTGCAAATAAAAAGACCAGCAGAACTGGTCTTGGTTACTAGGCTCTAGCAGGGTCAAACTTGCTAGGGTTTTTCGGCAGAATAAAAAGCATCAAGTGGCCACTTGATGCTTTGGGGGCTATTCCATATGTATGTCTTGCTTGCTTTGTTCATAGTAATCTTGGTCAGTGATTGTTGGAGTTAATTATTGTTACCAGCTGATTTGACGAAGTTCTATACTTAAAATCCAGAGGCGAAGCATAACATATTTGCGTATAGTTTCTAGAATTTATACGTTGAGGAAGGGCATTACGCCAAAGCTAATGTATAATTACAATTCGGCTCGACCTCGGAATAGATTCAAAACTGCCTTTAAGTTTGGTTTTTGCATGTTGCATTACCTCCTTTCAGTAGTTTCTCTTATTGTACTATAGTTTAGGTATAGTATCAATAAAATGGTATTGCACATCAGGCTCTAGCAGGGTAACACTTGCTAGAGCTTTTCACCCAGTAGTTCTGGGTTTCCCTTAAAACAAGACAGGTAGGAGTCGGTTAAGTCCGGCTCCTATTTTTGCGTTTGAAAGCAATGTCTTTTCAAACACAATGTCGAGCTGAAAACAAGAAAATAACGAGGAAAGGAGTAGGAAGAAGAATGAATGTTGCAGAAAGGAGCAACAAGAAAGTAACTACAAGGAAAAGTTTTAAGGGAGGTAAATCATGTTTAAGGACAAAGTTAAAGTAACAGTAGTAGCTTTAGTCATGGTACTTCTTATGGTTCTTAGCATCACAACAGATCTTTTTGTTGGTCTTGCAGATATATTTAGAGCCAAGGCAGAGGAGGCAACACCAACTGACGCTACGCCAGTAACAAGAGATGTTACTGTCTACAAAGAGTTGAATGACTCTGATAAAGACAGGAACTTAGCAGGTGCAGTAATTAAAGTATTTAAGGATTCTGCGTGCACTGAGAGTATCACTGAGTTCGTACTCTCCTATGATGGAAAGTCATATGGCGGTGATGATAGAGTTGTGTACAAGAGTCTTGAGGAGAGAGCTAATGCCAATGCATCAAAGGCAATAGCAAAACTTCAGGAAGATACTTATTACTACCAGCTGGACGAGAAGTTATTCGGATCGAATGACGATTACGGTAAGACAGGTTACGATTACAATAATACAGTGGGTTCATTTTCTATTGTTGCAGGAGATGGAGTCCAGGAAATAAAGCTCGACAATAATATGTTTAGACCAACAGAAAAGGTCGCAACACCAACAGATGCTAGTAGCGGGGTTACTACTGAGGTTACTACTGAGGCCACTACAGAGCCAGACACACAGGTCGCAACTACATCAGATGCAAGTTCTGAGGAAACAGAGACTACTACACAGGTAGCAACATCAACAGATTCTATTTCAGAGGTGAAGCCAGTAGCCACTTTAGCATCAGTGTTTAGAATGGCTAAAGCTGCAAAAGCCGCTACAACTACAGCAGTTAGTAGAGGAACAGGTTATGGTTATGGTGGAGAAACTATTTCTTATATCTTCTATATTAACAAGGGCTTGACTTATAATAACACTGGTTATGCTTTTTGTATGGAAGAAGGTAAGACTGGCCCAACATCAGGAACAGGCACAGTTTCGAGTATAGGTAAGGGTAATATTACAAAGGCTTTATACTACTCATTTGCTGGACCAGGTGCAGGAAGTTATGATGGAGCACCTAGTTCAGGTGGCTTAAATGGTGACAATGTTATGACACTTAGCTGTATTCTTGATTATTACTACACAGGGTATTGGGATTCTGGTGATTTTGGAGCAGCTTATGATGATGCAATTTTGTATGAAAAATGGCTGAAAGGTAAGGACATGCCTAATACATTAGCAGACACAGCCTTTAGCATTGCAGGAAAATCTGATGATTTTACAGCATCAAGAGCAGCATATAATATTACAGACAAAACCCAGACGACTAATGAATGGGCAGTTGTTTCTAAGAAGAGTGTCACAGTAACTATTCCAACAGGTGTTACAATGCATAAAACAGATTCCAATGGAAAGAAGTCAACTCATGGGGCAGGTACTGCGACAGTTTCTAACGGTGACAAGATTTACTTTAGTGCCTCGGTAGCTAAAGGTGGAACATCCACAGTAAAGTTCACCAGTGTGAAAGGTTACAGCGCATACAAAGCTGATTTTGGTGCAGAGTTACAGGTACTTGGATTTTTAGGAAAGCCAACTGATAAAGAATTCACTGCAAAACTTCAGTGGAACAGTCCTAATTTCTCTTTAAAGAAAACAGACAGCAAGACAAAACAGCCTGTTGAAGGCGCTGAGTATTTAGTATACTGTGCACAGGATAATGAGAAAGTCAATGTTGTAAGGTTTAAGACTAATAGCAATGGTGTTGGAGAAATAACAAGCTTTAACCCAACACAGGCTTCTGGTGAAGTTGGTAAAACAGTGGTAAAGCTTAAAGCTGGAGTTAGATATTATATTGTTGAGACAAAAGCACCAGAACATTACAAGCTAAACAAGAACAAGCAGATAGCAATTGGTGGTGAAAAGTATCCGTACGAGGCTCACATTGGAGTAAACGCAACAGACGGTCATGTGGATTATACATCAATCACAGGTGCAACATTTAGCACAACAGCAACCGGAGTAACTTATCATACAGTAGATAAGGTTGCACACGATCCTATCAATATCGTAATTGATAAGGTAGATTCTATTCGTGAGGATGGTACACAGGTCGGTAAAACATCGCTTGCCGGTGCTATTTTCAAGATGGAATATTTTAAGGGAAAGACTACTGCGTCAGGTACACCAACGAATACGTGGTATATAAAAACTGTAAAAAATGTAGCTGGTGATTATGAAGCAAAATTTGCAAAAGGTTTTATAGTTAATGAAGGTACTTATAAGAGTGATGCAGCACCTGATGTTGTAGATGCATCCGGAGTTTATGAGCTCGAAGATGGTGCAATGAGAATCACAGAGGTAAAAGCTCCAAGTGGTTATAAGGTAGTTGATGGTAAGAATAAGGGATTTTTCTATATCGGTTCAAAGAAGGTTACTGGTCAGGCAAGCATAACTGTTCGTGTGACTGGAGGAAAAACAATCCTTGCCGGTACAGAAATTTCAGCCGAAGCATTCAAGCAGTATGAGCAGAAAGAGCGTTACGACTTCAAACTCAAGAAGGTTGACTCATACGGTAATCCAATGGCAGGAGTAGCATTCCTTGTAACTGCAAGCAACGGCGATCAGCACGTTGTAGTTACAGACAAGAATGGTGAGTTCGATTCAAGCAAGCTGGGTTACACAAATGTAAACGGCAACGACGCAACTTTAGCCAAGGCTATGGCTGATACAACGCTGTACCCAACGTACAAAGAAACAAATGTGTTCTTTACAACACCGGGATCCGGCAAGACAGCAGCCGCAGAGATCAAGGAAGAGACAGTAAACGGCAAAGCGCCAAGACCACTGTACAAGGATACTTACACAATCAGAGAGATACATCGTCAGTATGTAACAATTGATGGTAAGAAGTACAAGCTGACACAGGTATATGACCTCGGACCAGCGCAGAAAATTACAGTTTCAGATAGTGTTAAGAACGGAGCCGTAATAGACTTCGGTACTTACACAAACACAGCAATACCAAAGATGACTTCAAGTGCCATTTCAACAGACACAAATACAAAGATGTCCGTTGCAGGCAAGAATGCCTCATTCAAGGATAGCATCAAGGCAACCAATCTGAAAGCATCAACCAAGTACACACTTATGTCAGTTGCAGTAGATGCAAATACAGGCAAGGCATACAAGGATGCGAGTGGAAAGTATGTTGCAAAGAACGTTGCAGTTACAACGGGTGCGGTTAAGAAGGGTACAGTTTTCCCAGAGACAACAGCAAGCGTCACATTCACAGGCGTAAACACAAGCAATGTCAAGTCAAGAAAATTAGTATTCTATGAGTATCTTGTTGAAGGTTCTGTAACAAAGACAGTATCTTTGGATTCAGCAGGAAAGCCAGTAGAGCCAGCAAATTGTGTGGCAAAGGACGCATCCGTAAGTAATAAGGCTCAGACTGTCAATGTTATCAGTCTGGAGACTAAGGTTTTAGTCAACAGTACCAAGACAAACGAGTCACCAGCAGCAATTAGCACTGTAACAGATACAGTAACAACACATGGTCTTATCGCAGGAGAATCATTTACTATCAATAGTACAATTAAGGTAGATGGCAAGTCTATTGGAGTGCAGTCAACTGATTTCACAGCTGAGGGCAACGACAAAGAGGTAAGTGTAGTATTCAAGGATCTTGACCTGTCCAAGCTTGCAAATAAGAGACTCTCTATTGTAACAGAACTCATTTACAAGAATAAGGTAATCCTGACTCACAACGACGATGGCAAAGATCTCAACGAGGAGTTCTACACTCCAGAGATGCATTCAAATGCAATTGATGTTGATACTCTTACCAAGATGTCCAAGACGAGTGAAACTGCCAAGTTCAAGGATACAGTAGATATCAAGAATCTCAGCACAGCAACCCAGTACACACTGCAGTCAATAGCAGTAGATACAGCAACGGGATTGGCATACAAGGATGCGAGTGGAAAGTATGTAGCAGGTCATGAGGTATTTACTACAGAGAGCGCAGAGGATAATCAGGGTGCTGACAGAGTAGGAGCGACTGTAGATATTGAGTTTACAGCCAATACAAAGGGTACTAATGTAACACAGATCACATTCTACGAGTATTTAGTTAGAGGCTCAGTTGATTCAGATATTAGTGTAGACGAGAATGGATATCCAGTACGCCCAGCTAATTGGATTGCAGAGGACGCTTCGACAAGCAATGTTGATCAGACACTGAACTTAGTTAATCTCGAGACAAAGGTTTTAGTCGACAGCACTAAGACTAATGTAGCACCAGCAGATAAGAAAGTGAATGTTACAGATACAGTTACATTACATAATTTGGTAGCAGGAACTAAGTTTACTTTAGTAGGCAAGGTTTCTGATGGTGAGAATATCAAGGTTGAGAACGAAGTTGAATTCACTGCTAAGGGTGGTGACGAGACTGTAAGCGTTCCATTCAAGAGTCTTGATCTCACTAAGTATGCTGGCAAATCATTATATGTAATTTGTGAGTTAAAGTACGATGGCGAGGTTATAGCTACTCACAATGAAGATGGTACTGATCCTAATGAGGTATTCTATGTACCAGCAGTTGAGACAAACGCTATAGATGCAACTACAAATACACAGTATTCAATACTGGACAAGACACAGATAATCGATTCTGTTAAGTATTCAAATCTTCCAACAGAGTATGAGTACGAGCTGGAGACAACATTTGTTGACAGCGCAACAGGAGAAGAGATAGAGAAGACTGAGATCGAGAAAGATCCATATTGGAGTATGCTCAAGGATCTCGGTTATGTTACTGATGAAACAAGTAGTGACAGCACAGGTGATAGCGTAGCTGTAGACACAGGAAAGATTGTTTCAGAGGTAGGAAAAGCATTTAAGAGAACTCAGATTCTCAAGCCAGAGAAGATGGATGACATGGTTAATGTTGCTTTTGATATTGATCCAAGGTCATTTAATCTTGAAGGTAAAACCATTACAATTCAGCAGGTAATTAAACTTAATGGAGTTGTAGTAGCAAAGCATACTGATAAGGATGCAGAGTCACAGCAGATTTCATTTCCAACAGGATCCACTTTAGCAGTTGATAATACATCACACAATCATACAATTGCACCAACAAAGAATGCGGATGTTGTTGATACGATTTTCTGTAAGAACCTTGCAACAGGAATTTCAGTAGACTTTTATGGTATTGCAATCGATAAGGATACAAATAAGCCAGTTGAGTTAAATGGTAAGCCAGTAGTAGTAAAGCAGAACGAGACTATAAGCAAAGCTGATCAGGAAGTACAGTTACATTACGTAGTTGATGGAACAAAGCTGAAAGGCAAGAGACTTACATCATTCGTATTTGCAGTCTACAATGGCAAGATAGTGTTTAAGCACACAGATTTAAACAGTGTTGAGCAGTCATTCTCATTTAGTTCACTTAGGACTAAATTCTTAGATGACAAGAATGGAACACATGCTACTATGCTTACAGAGGATGTTCATCAGACAGATACAGTCACACTTGATGGTCTTACAAAGGGTGAGAAATTCACTCTGAAGGGTGTAGTATACAATAGGAGTACAAGAAAACCAATGCTTGTTGGTGGTAAGCAGGTGACTAATTCAATTGATTTTACTGCTAAGGGAAATAGTGAAGAGGTAGCCCTTAAGTATCAGTATAATGGTTTGAAGTCAGATGCATATCATAAGGATAAGAATGATGATCTTGTAAGTTTTGTATATTTATACAAGGATGGAATTCTTATTGACAAGGAGGAAGATTTCGACAGCTTTGATCAGACAATAAAACTTCCTTCATGTGGTACTTCAGCAAGTGATGGTATAACAAAGCTGCATGTAGGTTATGCAAGTAAGACTGTGATCTTTAGGGATTCAGTTGATTATTATAATCTTATTGTAGGTGATTGGTACAGCACAACACTCACTCTTCATTTAAATAAGGATGGTAAGGATGCCGGACCGTTAAAGGATGCTAATGGTAATCTTATTACTGCAACAGTTAAGTTTCAGGCAAAGACAACTGATGGTTCAGTTAAGGTAGAGGTTAAGTATGACGCATCACTTTTAGTAGGTGAAACTATAACGGCGTTTGAAACAATTCGTACAAAAGGGTATGAAGTGTGTGGTCATACCGAAATTACTGATGAGGGCCAGCAGATTCACTACCCTGAGTTAAAGACCTCTGCAAAGAACAGCAAGGATAACTCACAGCACGTTAAGGAGGGTGAAGTTGCTAAGATAGTTGATACAGTCAACTATAGCAAGCTTGATTCTTCTGTAGCATACAAGGTAGTTACTGAGGCTTGGGACTACAATACACAGCAGATTGTTGTCAGTGATGGTAAGAAGGTACGTAAGGTTACTGAATTACATGTTGATAGCAAGAAACCAGAGAATGGTTCATTCGATGTAAGTATGTCATTTAAGACAGACGGACTCGGAAAGCACAAAGTAGTTATCTTCGAGTATGTATACGACAACAAGGGCAATCTTATCAGTAAAGAGGCTGATTTTGACGCTGAGTCACAGACTATTTATATTGATAAGACACCAAATAAGACAGGTGATAGAACTGTAATGTTCTTATCTATTTTAGCTGGTATGCTCGGACTCGGAGTGGTTACATTGTTTGTAACTAGAAGAAAGAAGAAATAAGTAATCGTTGGGGTTACTCGGTCAATTAGGTGAGGGTGGTGTAAAAGCCACCCTTGCTTTTTATAATCAAATGAAATACTATGGATTCTCAGAGAGATAGGAGCTAAATACTACAGTGAGTTTGCTATACTTGATTACACCAGTGGTAGGTGCTGTAGAGATAACTTCTATATAGAAGAGATAAACTAGGTAATTACAGTGTAATAGCTGTATTATCTTTAGGGCTACGTTCTCCCCTCACTTTTAATGTAGCCCAGGGTGTCGTTTAGTCGGCACCCTTTTTATTTTGGAGGAATGAGTATGATATATACAAGTTATTTTGCAAATGTAAAGAATCTACCAAGTGGAATAATTCCTATTGCCATTTGTGGCGGAGTTCCTGAGTGGTGGTGTGGATTACAATACAAAAAGTTAGCACCTAAGCGAGGGTTCTTTAATGAGTGGAAGAATTCAGGAGATAACGACTATTATATAAAATGTTATTATGAACAGGTGTTATCACACTTGGATCCGGCACAAGTATACAGAGAGTTAAATAAGCTTGCGGAGTATACCGGTAGTTGTGCTGATAGCATAGCATTACTTTGTTATGAGAAACCAGAGGATTTCTGCCATAGACATTTAGTAGCAGAATGGTTTAATAAAAATGGTATTGTTTGCGAAGAGTGGATCAATAATTGTTAGAATATAAAACCTATTTCTTGATATTTGTTTGTTATTACTAAGTAAGAAAATAAGTATCAAGAGGAGGTGATATTATGACAGTTTTCAATTGCAACGGTGAGTGTGAATCCTGCAGATTATCTAGGCGTTATCGAGAAGATGGAGACGATTATTACACGTGTGATAGTAGCAAGACACGTGGGATAAGAGTAATGACACCAATGGATCGATTAATGATCAGAGAAAATAGAATAATGCAGCAGGGAGTATAGTAATGAAGTCAGTAATTTAAGTGGTACTAGTTTAAAAGCTGGTACCATTTTTTATGGAGGTGATAACGTGTATTATAAATTTGAGGAAAGAAATTGTTGCCCACAGTGTGGCGGAGCGCTCCGCCACGTTGGTTCTATAAATACACTTGACATGTTTGAGTGCATAGAATGCGGCACGAGGTATTCAGTGAAGAGACGTTATAGGCTTGATTCAGAGAATCATGCAGTATTTGATGGGTATGATGAGCCAGTAAGGTGCTAGGAGGCGTTATATGGAATGTACAAATGAATGTAGAAAGTGGTTTAGTAAAGAGCATTGTGATTACTGTCAGAGCCATTATATTGTAAGTAAAGAACGTTATGTAGGTAATCGAGAAGCAAATGGAGCAGAGGTTTGTGGATATCTAGTAAAGACAAAGACTGGAGAATTACATGGTATTTTGAATGAGAAGACTCATTATCAGGAGTTGGCATATGTAAGCGATGACTCAGTACACTTGGTCGAGAATTAGAAAGGATGAATGAATTAAATGCCAGAATACGTATTAGTGTCTCAGGGGATAGAGATATTTAGAACAAAGGATAAGAATGAGGCTGAGAAAATACAGCGAGAAAATAATGAAGAGTGGAATAAGTATGTTCAGAAGTGTCTTGATAATGGTGACACTCCTGCAGATAATGAGGTTTTCTTATATGAGGAATAAAAGTTGTGCTTAAATGTGAGCATACTATTTTGTAGAGGAGTATAGAATGCGGTATAACGAGATAAAATGTGATCTGTTTTCTCTAGGACCTGAATACTATTTAGCGCATTGTGTTAGTGCAGATTTTGCATTAGGTGCGGGTATAGCTGTTCAATTTAATAGACGTTTTGATCTACATAAAAGGCTAAAGGCAGCGCATCCTAGGTATGCTAATTATTGGAACGAGGGTACTTGTTTGTTAGAGGATCGTGTATTTAATCTTGTAACAAAGAGTCGTTATTGGCAGAAACCTACTTATAAGAGTATGTCAGATGCCTTGGTTGCTATGCGTGATATTTGTGTAGAACAAGATATCAACAGGATAGCGATGCCAATAATCGGTTGTGGATTAGATAAATTGGATTGGCACAGAGTATCTAAACTTATAAAAGAGACTTTTGTTAACACAGAAGTAGAGATAATCGTGTGTAGATTGTAGGAGGTTCTATGAGTGATTTTATTGGACAGGTTAGAGTAATTTATCCATCACGAACTATGTTCAGAGTATTGAGAAAAATAAAAAGTGCCGACTGTTATAAATGTGTGAATCTAAGTGGAGCTGAAAAGGGTAAGGAGCATACATATTCTACACGTTTCATTACAGAGTATACAAGAGAGTTAAATTATACTAGGTGAGGTTGTGTAATAATGACCTCACTTTTTTACTGTCTATTATTTGATTAGGGTAGCCACTAGTTTGTGCAGCTCGACAAGTGAAAACAGGCTACCCTATTTGAAGGAGGAAGTATGAGAAAGTTTAGGTTTATAGTGACTGTGATCGTTATAACAGCATTTAGTGTTACTTTAGCATTACTCAGTAGAAAGCTATTTATGGATAAAGTTGAGGATAAAAAGTTAAAAGATCTAATTACGACAGAAGAGCCAAGCGGCACCGGGCAGGTTATAACAGGTAGCGGTGAATTCAAAAGAAACGCAGATTATTTAAATGAGTTGTGCCAGCAGAATTCTGATTGTATTGGTTGGTTGAAGGTTTCAGGATGTGATATTGATTATCCAGTTATGTATTGTAAGGAAGATCCAGAGTTTTACCTACATGCAAACTTTGATAAAAAATACAGTGGTATTGGCACTCCATATGTTGATGGATTTTGTAATCCACTTGGTGACAAGCGAAGTGACAATGTAATTATTTATGGACATAATATCAGCTCTGGTGAGATGTTCCATTATTTAAATAGGTATGAGGACGAGGAGTTTTATCAGAAACATAAATATGTCCAGTTTGATACTCTAGATGGGCCAGGCGAGTATGAAGTTATAGCAGCGTTTAGGTATGTAGCGTGGAGCGAGAATGATAAAGAACACTATCATTTTCTAGAGTTTAGAGACGCTGCTAATGAAAATGAGTTTAATGAGTTTGTTAAGAATGCACAAGAGTTGACTCCATTTAAAACTGCTACGGCTAAATATGGGGACAAATTGATAATGTTGTCAACCTGTGCCTACCATGCAGAGAATGGTAGATTTGCTGTAGTAGCAAAGAAGATAGATTAGCCTTAGAGATAGAAACCTGAATCGTGATAAGAAATCTTTATTTTTAATAGTGATAAGAAAGCCAGCTTATCACAGTTACCGCCTATAGAAAGACCCGGATAAGAGAACCTTTTTAACTCGCACGGTGCGAGTATACGCTACAAGAGATAAAAGGCTCCGGGAATGTAGCTATCTTTTTAAGAAAGGAGAGACATTTGAAAAGAATAAGAAAAATAGGAATTTGTATTATTCTTGTGCTGGCTATTTTAGGTAACAGTGCAAGAGTGGAAGCTAGTACGTCTGTTAAAACAGAAAGAAAAATGAAAATAGTTGAGGTATGCAGAAACAACTATTGTATTTATGGAGTATACCCGAGTGTATGCTTGGCACAGGCTATCTTGGAGAGTAGTCTAGGTGACGTATGTAGACCAAATAATTATTGGGGCTTAAATCAGGGTAAAACTTGTTATGCTTCTTTAGAGGATGGAGTTATTGCTTACTTGGAATGTATCAATAATGGTTACTATGGTAACGCGCCAAGGGCAACCAATTACAGGGATCAGCTATACAGCATTGCAACAGGCGGTTATTGTGGCAGTAATTGGTTTTGGTATTGGGAGACTTGTGTACAGATTATCGAGGAAAATGCACTTTGGGTATACGATCAGAATTTACCTGCAATAAGTGCAATTCATGTGGAAAGGAAGTAGCGCTATGGATGATTTTTTAAGTTGCTGTGAAATTGTTCTGCGTATTAACAGAATGGAAAAGCAGCTGGAGAAATTAGGTATAGTTCTTGAGTCTAATTTTTTGAATAATGATTTTTATGGTTTACGTAATGATGCTGTGAAGCTTTGTTTAAAGAGCTTAGGACAGCTTTCTTCTGAGGAGGAAGAGAAAGTTGTAGAGGATCTTTGTTGTATGGATGATAAGAATTTCACGGCTATCAGTCGTAAAATTTGGAATTCTTTTGGTAAATGGTAATTTCAATTATTTGTTAATCATTAGATACAGCTAGTGTCTGGGAGGACAAGCTGTGCCTGGGGACAGGCGGGAGTAAACTCCACGGGGGTGTAAGTAATTACACCCCAATTTTTCTAAGGAGGTTTTGTATGTTTGGTAATAAGATACGGTTGGTGAAAAAACCCACTCAGTTTAGGCGTGCTAAGTGTGTGGCTCCTAATTGTATATGTGAGTTTGAACTTAAGGCGGTGCTGGATGTTCTTGAAGGTCATGGTTATTTTGTAGGCATAAGGCGAGGGGAATTATTTATCAAAGATTCTTGTGATACAGGTGAATGGGAATTTTCTGATTTTTCTTCTCTAGTAAAAAAGGCCTATAGCTTAAGTGAAATGCTTTTGGAAGATACAGATAAAACTGATTTTGAGTACTATTTGGAAGTAAAGACACAGAATAGAAATGTTGAATCAGTGTACAGATACTTATTTGGAAGTGCATAGGAGGCGTTATATTGGAATTTATGCAATTATGGAATGATAATGAACATTTTATTACCTATGAGGAGCCATACAAGGGTAAATTATTTACTAAGAAAGAGTTACAGCAAGTATACAGTGCTGATGTTGATAAGAATGAATACCCAGAATTTGATGTTTGGATTTACGATATGTTGAAAAGTGGAGTTTTTGTTAGGAAGGAGAAATAGTATGAGTAAGTGCGTGTGTACTAAGTGTGGAAAGACACCTAGCGAGATCAATGAGTATGTTACGGCTGCAGCCATGGATGGTTATGCAACAGCTGAAGATTATGTCAGGGAGAATGAAGGTACATTTGATCCTGTGCACAATAAGTTTTTGTGTACGAGTTGTTATGTTGCTCTTGGTTGCCCTGTTATAAGTGCAGGAGGTGCGTTGAGATGTCAGTAGAGGTAAGACCCATCGTTAGCGATTATGCTATATACAATAATGATGAATTAGCTCTAATACTTAATAGTAAGAGAAATGCTGAACTGATTAAGGCGATTATGGACAAGGATGCTATGGGTGATCATATGTGTGGGTCCGATTATCGGTTTAACATTGAGGATTTTCAGGAGTTTGAGAAAGAGCATCCAAATTGGTGAGAGGAGTTGATTTAGTGCGAAGAAAAATAATTATCGGAGCTCTGTGCATAGTTATTGCAGTACTGCTCTGTATCACAGGTATACTTATAGGTAGGTTAAACAAGAAAAGTGCAGTTACATCCGTTGTTTCTAAGATAGAGCAGGGTTACAATGATCGAAATCTTAACAGCATCGTTGCATGTTTTCCTAATGAATTTTCGGATCAGATAAGAGATTCATTTTTGAATCAGGCTTCTGGTGAAACAGAGCAGGATTTGTGGAAGTTGCTTGAAGACAGTTATGGAAAAGATTATACTGCTTCATTTACAGTGCGTAGCATCACATACGTTGACGATAATGAATTGTCTGAGAAAATGAAGAGCATAAACAGTAAATGGAATATTAATCTTCAGGCAAAGGAGGCTGCTGTTTGCAAAGTGAATGAGATTTATAAAGGCACAAAAAGAGCAGAGACTACAGAGAGTTATTTTATTGGGAAGATTGACAATGACTGGTATGTGTTAGATGTGGAATAGTTAGTGGAGTGGAGTGTAAAAGCTCCACTCTATTTTTATTTAGGAGGTTGCATGAAGATAGATACAAAAGTCTATGATTTACATAATGGATTTGGTATTGAGTGCACTACAAAGGTCAATGAATACACAAATCGTAAAACATATTCGGTTAGTGTAATAATGTTAAATGTTGAGTGGCATGACATTGTGAAAGCCTATACTGATATAACATCACCTGATGAGGCAAATACGATTTTTAAAGGATTATACAATAAGTATGTGAAATTATAGGAGGTGCTACGGTGTCTTACAAAGAGGATACACACAGCTTACTTATGCAGAAGTATGAAGAACTTGGGTTGCAAAAGATGATTACCATTGCCAGAGCGATGCTTGAGAATACGGATTACAAGAAAAGTACCGACTTTATTGCTCACATGCATGGGGAAGTTTGTGAAACAGTTTTAGAGTGCATAGTATTAGATTATATGAAAACATACAATCTAGAAAGGTACGGCTGGTTTTATAAAAAAGGTTTAATACTTCGAGATGTGAATCACTTAGATTCTAACTACTTTACAGAGTTAGATTTAACCGTATTTACTCCACAGAAGATATTTGCTTTTGAGTGTAAATCATATGGTGGAGATAAAAAGATAACTGATAAGTGTACTATACGTAAGAAAAAAGGCGGAACATTTGATGTGTATGACCAGCATGAGAAACATTTCAAAGTTTTAGCTGATCAGTTACACCCATTTAGGATTATTAATCCACAGAATGCAAAGTTTGCACCATACCAGCTAGTTCTTTTTGATTTTGCTACTGGTAAAACAGATGATGTTCGTACACCACCGAATAAAATAATAATGCCATGCTTAGATGAAACTAATGTCACAAATATTTTTAAGTTAAACTACAATAAGCCGGTTATGTGGGATATTGTAAGAGTTCATAGAGCAATAGACATTATTGCCAGTCACACAAAGGAGAATACAAAGAAACATTTAAAGTATGTCAAAGGTTTAAAGCATGATAAGTAGCGATGACTTTGATTGATTTTGATTGAGTCTGAGTGACCTTGAGTGACTCTGGCTGAGTTTAAGTGAGTCTGAGTGACTTTGAGTGACGATGAGTGATTTTGAATTGATAAAGAAATTAAAATAAGTACAAGATGTAGGAGGTATTTTTATGAAGAAGATTGCTTATATTTCACGGGTTTGGGGATCATTGGAGGATTCTTATGCTGGATATTTAAAGAAATGTCCGGACTTAAGTAGGATAGATTATTTGAAATTATTAGTTTCATATAATCCAGATAACTCAGGTGCTGTTTTCCTTCCGTTATTTTTAAGTGACGAGTTAGGCGAGTATACCGAGGAGGAACTTAAAGAGTATGACGGACTGGTCGAGGTTATGAACAGAGTCCATGATGCATTAGGTAAGGTAACTGAGATTGACAATCTCCAGAAGTTTGTTTATGGAGCATTTATAAAAGAAGATGATAACAGTGTTCCTGATATTAGGGACTTTGAATTCTTCACTAAGGGAGAGTATTGTACAGCTATGCAGTTGCTAAAGACAGGTAACTTTGCAAACTCTGTTGTTGCAGGAGCTGTAAACAAAGCTTATGTTTTAAATCCAAGTGATCCTGATATGATGCAGCTTGGAAATATATACGATATGATGGACTTCCTTGAGAAACCGGGTGAACTAGACCAGCTTAGGTTAATCGCATATGCTACATTGGTTAAGATGTACATTTCCAAGCAGCAGATGATTTATCCTATGATATTTATAGGCAGTAACCTCTACTCAGCAGAGGGTACTGAGATTGTTATAGATTGTACAGGTCAGAGAATCACATACACAGCTAAAAACTGCATTGATGAGGATATTACAATTAATTTGGGTGAAGAACAAAAAACTGTACACATAAATGTTATCTGGAGAAATATAAAAACAATGTTTGGAACACAGAAACTGATTTTTGTGAGGTAGTTTATGGCACTAAGTTCTATTGTAAAAGAATTATTTGATAGAATTTATTCTGAGGATTTTGAAGCTCAGAAAAATTTTATTGATTATATCTGTCAGGGTGTTCGTAATATGGACAGTGGGATATTATACAAAGCAAAGGCTATATTCATACCAAATAATGAGTATCTTATTGAGATGGGTGGCAGTCATGTTTTAGATGAATCTAATGGTTTGTACGAGCATGGAGAGTGTATTTGGATATCAAATATAGTATTTCCATTTTTCGATTTAAATGGTGACATTGTTGGTTTTGGTGGATTTAATCCGGAAACTTATTTAAGGGTACATGAGACCAATGATTGGACTATGAACTACTATAGATATTCTTCCAAGAATATAATGCAGAAGGGTAAGTATTTGTATATGTTGCCTGGAACATTCGAGAAAGCATACAACGATGGTTATTTGTGTGTCACAGATGGATTATTTGACACTTTACATTTAGAGCATTTTGGATATAACGCTGGTGCTTTAAGCGGATCATCGTTAACTGTTGAGATGTTAGCTCAGATGAGGGTTATAAAGAAGGTAATTATAATGTCTGATAATGACTCTGCAGGCCTTAAGCTTGAGGAAAGAATGAAAAAACATCTGCATAATTGTGTTTATTTTCATCAAGGAGTTACAAAAGATGTTGATGCAATACTGAAAACAGAGCATAAGGACAAATTTTTACAGGCTTTAGATGATTGCGTGAAATCTAAGTTTCTTATTGATTCTTATTATACTCCTAAACTTTAGATACCCCTTAGTGTTATTAACCGTAAAAGCTCCTTTTTTATTTTATTTTTAATTAGTAGTTAAGATGCAAGAGGTATCGACTACAAGTAAGTAAAAATAGTAAAGAACAGAAAAGGAGACAAGAAGTATGGAGAAAATGACACTTGAAGCGTATCTTAAGGGTCTGCAGGACAAGGGAGAGAATGGAACATCTAAGCATAAGCTTAGAAATGAGAATCTCCAGGAAAAGCACAGAGTTGCTAGGATTCAGAGATTGAAGAAGGAGAAGAAAAAGAAGAGCAAGCTGGTTCTGTTTGCAGAGTTAGCATTTCCATTCAATCCAACTACAGGTGAGGCTGATGACGTTTATGGACCGGACAGCAAGTTCCGTCCAGAGGTTACGCCTACTGAGGCAGCGCTTATGATGAAGGGTTATGCACACGAGAATGCAGCACTTAAGGAATCGCTTATGAGACGTGCAGGCGTTGACAACTGGGATACATCCGCAGTTGATCAGTTCACCGATGATGACAAGGTTATCTTCAAGAGATACCGTGTACCATCACTGTACACTTTCCCGGTAGTAAATATCAATATACCGGTTATGACAAAGGATTTTGCAAGAGATTATCTTATCAAGATAGACAGGGATCCTATGACGGGTGAAGTTTTGGGGGATGTGCCTGTAGCTTTACAGGCAAATAGATTCTTTAGATCAATGGCTTTTGAGGAGTCCCAGGAGCTGGACAAGATGATAGAAGAAAAGAAGATCGAGCTGACCGAGACACAGGTTAAGGAGAAGAAGAGAGCAATTTGGGGACGCGTTCCAGTTTCAGATGATCATCCGGTAAACTATGCAATTGTGGTTGAGCTGCCGCTGAGTAACACATACGATCTTGACGATATCAAGCTTTCAGCTGTTACACCGGAGGAGGTTAAGAATCTTCTCAGGATTACAAAGTATTCAAGTGGACTTAAGGATGCAATGCAGAAGTATTTGCATGGAGATTGGATCAAGTATGACAAGTATTTCGATTTCTGGGAGATCGATATGGCATGTCCTTCTGAGGGCGACACTCCGATGGCTATCGGTAAGGATACAACTTTCGAAAAGCCTTCTGAAAAGCTTATCGACACTGACGGTTTCAGTGTCTTTGAGAAATCTATGACAACTTACATAGATGACAGAGATGATATCGAGCAGATCGTGATCAATTCAACAAGAATCGCAGTATACGACGATAGTGTTGAGAGCCAGTTGTGCAGTGCACTGAGTACAGTAGTTAATCCAGACAGTCCATATCTTACAAAGGCAGTTATCGAGAATAACCAGGATTTCATTGCATTAGCACTGGGTGATATTGCTGATCAGCTTCTTATGAGCGTTGCTATGGATTCAGATGACAGAGAGCAGGGTACTGCTACGATCGAAGCAGTAAACAAGGCAGCTAAGAGTGTCGATCTTGAAGAGATCATGACAGACGACATGGAGGATTTTGATGGTGTAGAATAATCATCAAGATTGTAACAAAATAAATAGAAAGTGAGAGGGGGAGCGAATAGCTCCCCTTTTTAATTTGAGGTGAGTATGTTACTTGAAGCGAGGTTTATAAATTGCCAGTCTATGAGAGATCTGACGATGCATTTTGCTACGGATAAATTAAATGTAATTGCAGCCGACAATAGTGTAGGCAAGAGCGTATTGTTTAAAATGCTAAAAGTTACTGCAAATCCTAAGACCTTAGCCACTATAGAGGAGAGAAAGCAGCTAATACGGTATGGTGAACAGTATGCTGGTTTTATTTGTGCTTTTGATGATGGCAGTATTGGTGCAACATTAGTTTATCCAAATAAGGTTATCTATAAGTATAGAGGTAGTGGTGCAGCTGGGTTCACTAGTTATACAGAACCTCCTAGTGAATTTATAAGGCAACTGGGATTACTTGTAGATGAAAAGATAGGTTATATTGCAAATCTTATAGACACAGATCAGGATTTATTGTTTGTAAACAATAACCTTGGTAGTAATCATTCTCTTATAAAAATGATTGCTGAAAGTCCAACGCTTACTGAAGTTCAGGATAAGCTGGTGAATTTAGACAGCCAGTTTAGTCAAATGATGGTTACAGTTAATCAGAGGGTAATTGATTTACAAATTCAATTAGATCAATACAGCTACTCAGATGTAGATAGATTAGAGGATGATCTGAATGGTGCTGAGATTATGTTGGGTGTATTACCTGGAATGGATAAGTGCTGTAATTGCATTGAGACTATAGAAAGGGCAGAAGATGTAAAGGATCTGGATAGTCTTATCGAGGCTTGTGCGGTATTAGGAAAAGTTACTGTAGCTCTAGACCAGATTGATTATAACTATTCAGAGGAGTCACAAGTTATTTGTAATTTTGCTCCAGGTATTATGCAGGCCTTGAGTGCACTGCAGGGTATTTATGTAGATAGTAATGATTACGAGGTTTTGGGTGAGTCCATGGGTGTGGTTGAGAGTATTATGCGATTATTGGGAAAAGTAAAGCATGTAGAAACTATTCCTAGTGAATTGATAAAATTTGTTACAATGGCTGATCAAGTAAAAGAAGTTTTTGATGTATTATCAAGAACAACAGAGGTTGCGCATGAAACAGATTTACAAATTTGTAGCTTGGAGGAGCAAATACGGTCATTAGGAGATGTATTGGAATGTCCAGTACATGGAAAGGTGGTGTACGATGGCAAAAAGTGCGTACCTTATAGTTAGTGATTTGCATGATTTTTATAAGAATCTTGAGAATCGTGTTGATTATGTAGGTGAAATTGAATTTGTAAAAGAGCATATCCTTGAGGTTGGATTGAAGTACAGAAATTTAGGGTATGAAGTAAATATTATTTTACTTGGGGATGTTTTTCATCGTGCATACCAGGATGTTAACGCCGCTGTTATCTCGAATAATTTCTGGGTTATTAGCAAAAAGTTGTTCAAACATATTTACTGCGTAATCGGTAATCATGAGACTTCATATTATTCAAATAACCCATTTTACACGTTGGTAAGTGAGATAAAATCTAAGAAAATGCAGACGGTTTTAAATAAAGTCTATACACCGAGGGGACTAGACAATGTGTTTGAAGTTGTGGATGCGGTTGAAGATGGGGATGTTGTTTTTCATTTTAATCACTACGGTTGCTCTATAAGCCATGCTGTAGATGGAAAGGTTAATATAGGACTGTACCATCAGGATATTTTGAATTCGGAGATTTTAAAGTTAATGCAGGCAACATATAATAATGATGTTTATGCTCCAAGACTTTTAGATTTTGACAAGTTGGATATTTTTGATGGTTTCACATACAACTTTTTTGGTCATATGCATCAGGTGTACGGCACATGGGGGTATACAAATCCAAAGACTGGAAAGAGTTCAGTACTGTGTTATTTAGCAAGCTTAGGAAGATCAAATGTTACAGAAGTAAATGATGATTTTCTGGAGAGAAATGTACCGGCAGTTCTTATAGATGATGGGCACTATAGTAGAGTAGAGAATAACTTATTTCTTTTGCCAGATAGGCAATCTTCTGTACGCGAAGACATTGTAAAGGAACAGAAAGCTGCATACCAAGTGGTGAAAGAACAAAGAGAGTTAAAGAATTACTCTCCAATGGGTGATGATCCGGTCAATGAAATTGAAAATGTTTGCAATGGTAGCTTACTTCTTATGTTTCAGGATTTATGTAATCTTGATATAGATAGAAGAGGCGCAGAGTTGTTAAGATCTTATCAGGAGGTAATGAGATGAGCAATGATTTAAGTGAATTAAGAGATAAGCTTTTGGCCAAGAGAGCGCTACAGGCGAGAGCTTTAGAGGAAGCCAAGAGCTCTGTTGAGGAATTCAAAAAAATTCAGAGTTCTCTGACTGAGGAGCAGATCTCCGCTTTAGAGAAGTATGGTATAGATGTTAGATTTTTACAGAATGTTCAGTCTGATAGGTTACTGACTGATACAAATTATCTTGCATCAGTCAAAGAACAGGTGATCACAGTAGTTAGCACATTACAGCAGGAAGTGGAGCGTGTTTTATGTACAAATTAGAAATAAATGATTTGAAGGAGTTAAATCTCTTTCTAAATTTAAATGACCTGGAATATGTGGACTTATTTCTGAGTAGGGGAAAGTCCATTTTAGTTTCTAACACAGCAGAATTATTTGCAGCTCTTTCGTTGTATACAGAATGTTCTGCTGATGAGAGTTCAGCGAATATTCGATTGCCGAGAAAGATGTTGGCATCGCTTGTATGCGAGGGTAACATCATAATAAAAGTAAAAGAGCATGAGGTTGTGCTGCTATTTTATGCTAATGATCAAACACAGGAGAGATATTCTGTTACACTTGGCAGACAAGAGGTGTTTTCAGCATCATATGATAAGAAAATTCAAATCCTTTCTGAAATAGATAATGCAAATAGGTTCAATGCCGGTGATATCAAAGATATCGTTAATATCGGTAGAGTGGCCTCTAGCGTTATTTCATGCCAGAATGAAGTTGCCAGTGTAACTTTAGTTGGTCGAGGACGCGTGTTTAAGCCGATAGAGTTCAAGAATAACTTTGCTGTTAGTGCAGCTAGATTAAGTCGTTTACTCAGTGTCAGCAATACATTGTTTGATATTGAAAATTATGTTGGAGTTGCTACTAAGGAGCTGAGTATTCTTGCCACTAAAAGCAGGGGATCTGATAATTCTGATTTTGAGTTGATACAGCATGAAAAGTCAAATGCTGTCTTTGAGGCAAATTTTGAAAATTTGTATGTATTCTTAGCTAAGATAAATATAAATTTGGAGAATATTACGGTAAATTTGGACAGACGTTGTTGTGATATAGAAGAGTCAAATAAAAAGTATTCTATACCTGTAACAATAACAAATCTTAAGAGGGTCGGTGCCGTATCGGAAATAAAAATTCCTTATTATGTGTTTAAAACAGTGTTGTTACACAAATCACACAATACGTTGAGATTCAGTAATACAAGAAATTTCATAAGGGTAGTGTTGGGCAATTTAGTGTTGGCATTCTAGGAGGAAGTATGAGTGTAGCAAGTGATATGAATTATTACTATTCTAGATTGAGTTCAAAACGAATACAGCTAGAACAGCAGAAAATGGTAAATACTCAGATAGAGAGTTTATCCAGTAAATTGTACAAGGCTAAAAAGTTATTGGATGAGCTAGAACAGTATAAGACTGATATAAAGCAGTTAAAGACAATAATTGCTGTTGAAGATAATTCATTTAAACGTAGACGTATCGGTTATTTAAATGATGTTGTATCTGATAGTTTGCTTAGGATATTTCCGATGCAAGGTTTCAAAGCTGAAATAACTTGTGATTTCAAGAGAGGTAATAATAAAGCAAGTTTACGATTGATTGATCGTGCAGGAAACGTTCACTTGCCTTATTTGTCTGAGGGTAAGTTATGTCAGTATTTGATTAGTTTCGCAACCACTATTGGTGTGGTGAAGGGATTGAACACACAAACTGTTTATGTAGATGAGGCTTTTGGAGTTTCATCTAAGGCAAATTTACCAAAGATAGGTGAGATCTTGCAGGAAAGTATTAACGATGGCTTACAAGTTATTCTTATAAGCCAGAGTAGTGAGCTGTATAACTCTGTTAGTCGCAGAGAGATTCATCTAGAGAATAAAGGTAGTGGATCTATTGCAGATGTTATAGTAACAAGTGAGGATGATTACTAGGAGGTACTATGAAAGGTGTAATGATAAAACCAGAGGAACTGGGTGCATTGAAAGATGTAAAACTTGTTTATGGTTTTACTGATAGGGTTATGATGCAAATCTATAATTTCTATAAAATGCACAGCCAGGATGAATACTATTTTTTGGACTTAGATGGTGTTCAGGATCTATTCGCTTTTTATGATAGGGATTATATTGATATGTATGCTAGGTTTGGCATTGTTATCAACAATGAAGATATCAATAGTACAAGGGAAAGGCTTTTGATCTTAGATGCCTCTGAAGTTAATGAGAGCAAAATTTCGGAGAAAGTGCGTAAGCTCGGAGATCATGTTAGTTGTTGTATTATTGAGAAGGATTACAGTTCTCTTGGTATTAATGCTTACAGTAGTGATCGATATGAGTTAACTGTATTGGACAAAATTGGTGTTAAAATCTTAAATCCAGGCTTTATTTCTGCAGTCGCTTTAGATTACGATGTGAGGAATTTAGAGCTGGTTAAAAAAGCCACTGATCGAGATGGTAATCGGCTTTATCATTTATACGATGTATCAAATATAATGAATACTGCAGTGCTACTTGATAATTTTGATAGGAGTATAGAGGCAATGTTCGGTATTATTGATCAGTTTAGGGATATAGCGTCATCTGACCCTAAAACTGTCTTTTACTATAGCGACAGAAGAAATACAGTAGTGACTAATACATATTTATGCATAGCTGCTAGGATGTTGCTAACTGATGGTTATAAGTTTCTTGTGAATCGTGATGATATTACAATACATCGAATGTTCATGCGAGATTTTACAGGACCTCGTTTTAGGTATGCAGATGATTATCTGCATTTTATTGAGAGATTTCCAGATTTCTCTTTAAAATTCTCTAATGAAGCTGCTTTTCTGATGGTACGAGATAGAGTTAAGGAGTATCAAAACAGGCACGATTATAAAGTCTCTTTTAGAGCCCTATGCGCTGAAGTAGATTTAGATAATCGTAAACTTTTGGAGCCATTTACCAAAGTACCAGTGGAGATTGATCTGAGTAGTGTAGAGACCATATCATTTCCGGAGTATTTTGGACTAAGTAATTCCAGAGAAATTGGCGGAGTTTTTAGAGAGGCAAATACTTTTGCGAATACAATTGATGAAGCCATTAGATCTGTATATCCTTACGATGATTTTATACTCAATTGTTGCAACTTATTGTTGTTTAAAAATCATGGAAGGACATATGTAAGCTATGTTATTTCAATTCAGGCTAAATATCCGTTTAAGGTTAGACCGTTATCTGATAAATTCCCTTCTTTTACAATTGATTTAGATCTGTCACAGCTTTTGAGTCTGTATGATGTACGATTGTTGTTTGGATTGGATACTGTAGTGCAGGAAATTGCAAGTAATCATTCTGCTTACGATGTACTGGACTTTTCTAGAAAAGAGAGTGACTTGAATGGGTGCGTTTTACGATGTCTGACCAATAATTGGAGTAATTCAATTCATAATGATAGATTAACGAGCGAGGATTTAGCAATGTGGTCTGATTCAACAGAATCCATTAGGCATAAAAGCCCAGCCTTAACTTCATTATTCTCAATTAAACAGTTGCAGAAAAGAGGAATTATTGGATACTATGGCGGTCCTATACCGTATACAGCAAATCATTTAATCGTAACTGATGACTTGTGGAGGTGATATATTGTTTAAAACAGAAACACCACCTGATATTGATAAATACAGTGTGGACGAAGTTTATAAATTGATACAGGATCCAGAGGGAAGTAATTTACCAAAACCAATAAAGAGATTGAAAATAATACAGATATTATTTGAAATACTCGGGTATGATTTATCACCAGATTTAGCATTGGCTTTGGCATCTGAACCAAATGCACAGTTGATTATAGCTACTGCTGGTGGTGGTAAGACTACTGGTTCACAGATAAAGGTTGTTCTGGAAAAGTTGTGGAGACAGTCTAAACGTGGTGGCAAATTATCAGGCGATAAGGTTCTTAGCCTGGTTTATAACAGACACAATGTTGCACAGATGAAGGAAAAGCATGCAGCTATTGTGTCAAGAATAGCTCTTTCTGGAATAAAAGGATTTGATGTAGATCCAAATATAAATGCAGCTACTATGCATAGCTTCTGTGATCAGATACGAACTATGTTTGTAGCCAAAATTGGTATGCTGAATTATAAGTTGTTGGATAATAATGAGGCTATCAAGTTAATGGATACAGTGAAAGTTTCCATTTTAAATAAGTTCTCTATTCGAGGATCAAATGCGAGAGCTGAGGATTTGATTACGTTATACAACTATTACAGAGAGAGTATGATTCCAGTGGAAAAGATCGACGGATTGGATCAGTCCGTAGACGTTCCGCTTGATACAGAGGTTGTTATTGAGATTTTTAAGCTATACAACACTATGAAAAAGATGAAGAAAAAGTATGATTTTTCTGATATGTTGAATAGTGTGTATGAGTTTCTTAAGAATAATCCAGATGACTTAAAACAGGTGCAGAAGTATTTTGATTATATTGTTGCAGATGAGGTGCAGGATTTTACACCTATAATGATGAGTCTACTTCAGTTGTTTGTAAGTGATGGTACTCCGCTATTGTGTATTGGGGATGAAGATCAGGGAATTTACAATTTCAGAGGAGCCGACATTTACAACACATTAGACTTCGAGAGCAAGTTTAACGATGGAAAGGTTTACTCCTTGTCACAGAATAGACGTTGTGCAGCTAATATACTTGAGCTGGCAAAGAAAGTAATTTCAGAGAATGATCTCAGATTTGATAAGCAGTTATTAGGAATTAGACCAGGTGGTTTAGTCCAGTATGTATCTTATAATACTGTTGCCGGAGAGAATATTCAGGTATTAGATCAGTTGAAGAAAATGTCTACTGATGAACTGTATGAGACTATTGTGTGTTATCGTGAGAAGAATAGTAGCATTATGCTTGCAGAGTTACTGGAGAATGAGGGTGTACCTTTTAACGTATTAAGTGGTTTTACACCATTCAGTCATCCGTTGTTCCGTGATGTGATTGCAGTTATGGATGCTCTAGAGTCTCCATTGGATAGAAAGTGTATGCTGAATCTTTACAAGGTTTTGCCAATTACAAGGGAACAAATGCAGTATGCAGCTGGTTATAATCCAAAGACAAAGAAGTTTGATGATGTTGAACAGATGCCATTTTGGCGGTTGGATTACGGCAGTGCATACAATAGAGCTGGTTTTGGCGATTGTATGGAGTTATTGAAAACGATATCTATGGGTATTGGTAAAATACCTATGAAAAATTATTTCAATACTTTACTTTCTATGATTTGCAAGTATCATTGGAACTTTATTAGAAAATCCAGAGAGAATTTGGAAGTGTATGATGACTACATTGAGTCAAAGGTTAAGACTATCTTTAATGTCGATTACTTGTACAAAGAGGTGTATAATCGATTTTCTCAAAGAAAGGATATTTGTCGACGTAATCAGGAGGGACGTGTTGGAGTAACACTGTCAACATTCCACAGTTTGAAAGGACTTGAGTACAGGAATGTCATTATTATGGATATGGATGATTCCATATTTCCAAAATTTTCTATGTTGGAAAGTAGAGATTATACAGAAATGCAGAAAAAAGCTCTTAAGGAATGTGAAACTAGGTTGTACTATGTAGCGGTTACGAGAGCAAAAGATAATCTCTATATTTACTACAATCAGGATAATCCATCTAGGTATGTAGCTCTGTATAAAGATGATCCTAAGAGTACAGTTTCTACTGATACCAGTGATATGAATTTCTTTAACGAATCATTTGGAGATTATGATGATTTTGAGGATTTTGAAGATTTCGAGGACCTTCCAGAGGAGAATCTTATAGACAGTACAGAATCAGATACACCTGATTTGACTGACACTGATTTGTCAAATACTGCGCAGGTAGGACAGTCATCATTTTTAGCAAATTTGTTAAAAAAGATTTAGCCAGGAGGTCATATGGATTTTTATAAAATATTGGAGGAGAGGGGGCTCTCCTCCTTATTACGTGTAGAGTTATATAATTATGTGGATTTTGAGAATTCACATACTGTCTACTCTGTGTTAGATTCTCTAAGAAGTGAACCCCAGAAAAGAGTTCTTATCTATGGAGATTATGATGTAGATGGTTTAATGTTTGCTCTAATTGCCAGAGATTTTGTGAGGTCTATCGGATGTAAAAATTATGAGGTTTTCAGGTATGAACATCGTACGCATGAGTTAGATAAAAATGCGGTTAGATATTGTATTCAAAATCATTTTAACTATTTTATTATAGGAGATACTGCATCTTCTGATATGGATAGTTTGAAAATGTTACGTAGTTATGGCATACAGGTTATTGTACTTGATCACCATAACACTAGGTACAATTACTCTGATTATCCGGATATCGGCATAGTTAATACTATGATCGAGAATCAAATACTTGGGGACAGTGTTTATGCGTATAGTGCAGCAGCATTGGGGTATGTAATTTTTGACGCCTATTTACACAGATGCGGTTTAGAGTTTATAACCAAAGCGGAGGCATATGCTTTAGTTAGCCTTTATTCGGATTGTATGGATATGAGCAATAGTTTAAATCGTGCAATTTATTATAAGGCTACTGATGTTGATAAGGAAAGATTGCCCAAATTCATCAAGCATTTTATGAATCAGTATCAGCGGTTTAGTGCAAGATTCATTGGATTCTGGTTTGCGCCTAGGATTAATTCAATGTTTCGTTCCGAGAATTTTCAGATATTAAATAGGTATTTCTTTGATGATTCTATTGATGCGGTTGGCGTTACAGACTGTATAAGTTCAATAAATGAGAGCTACCAGGCAGATAGAGAGAATGTTCGTTTATTGTCTGATATTGTAGACTATGAAGAACTGGATCATTTTGTGTATAGCGATTTAGAGTCCGCTTATGAAAAAAGTGGTTTTCATATGAGAAACGTGCAAAATTATACTGGATTGGTAGCGAATAAGTTATCAGAGCGCTGTGGTAAAACTGCTATTGTTTTCTGTGAGTATGAAGGACTGTATAAGGGTTCTGTACGAGACTTGTTTGGTAAAAATTATCTTAAGATATTCAAACAACTTGGCTTTGCCGAGGGACATAATTCAGCCTTTGGAATAAAGATAAGATTGTTTGAACTGCAAAGATATCTAGACAGAGTAAAACGTATTGATGAGAAATTTTATGTTTCAGATATGAATGAGCCTATTATTATTGATCATGAATATGTTACACCTGATACGGGACTTATCGAAGACATTGCAAGATACAATGAGTTTTCTGGTAATTCAGTCCCAATCTGTTATCTAAATAAAAGATTGATTGGAGCAATGAAGGAATATAAAAGTGCATATTATTATAAGTATGCGTGGGGTGATTACTATATACAGAGTGATTACCCTATTTTATTTGGCACAAAGATGTTAGTGAAGCCCATAATAAGCGGGCAGACAAAATTGTTATATCAAAAATAGGAGGTTATTATGGTAGAGGTCACAAATGAAGTTATACAGGAGATTGAAGATAATATTTCGGAGGAAGTTTCTGAGTATTTCTTCGAGAACGATATTTTCAGTGCAGAAGAGATTGCAGATGTACTGGTTGTAGTAATGGATCAGCTTGATTACGACGATGTTTCAGAGATTCTGAATGAATTAGATAGCGAGTTACTTAGTGCTGACAATGGAGATACTTCAGTCGCAACACCGATTATGGATGCACTTGCTCAGGTAGATAGGGGTTAGTAATGAAAACGATATTTGTAGTAAGTCCTGATTACTTGGATGTGTTATACCATGAAGCAATCAAGTATGATTTTGTTTTACAAGGTTATGGTGATGTTTCAAAGGCACTACAGGGCTTACTACAAGTGAACGTTTCTGATGTACTAGGCTTTGTTGTACTTGTAGATAACATAGAATCAATAGCAGAGGATTTATACAATTTGTTTTTTGCTATTGATTTAATTGAATCACCAAAAAAGTTATTACTGGTTTCACGGGGATCAAATCCTTTTGATATTGCAGTGTTGAAAAAAGATTATCCTCATGTTAATTTTCATCAACTCTTGAATTTGGAAGTTATTACAGATGAAATAATAAATAGAGAGGTGTTTGGTTCTATCCTCTTAGATAACTATGAACCTTACATATTTGATAACAAAAAGAGTTTGCCTGTCAAGGTAGAGAAAACTGAGTATTTATCATTCGATCCAGTCATACCAAGTTATGTAACAGATTGTTTAAATGAGGTGTTGATTATGAATACCGTAGACCAGACTTTGGAAGCTGATACAATATTCTCTAGGTATGATAAGGATAAGTCAAAGTTGCTCTGGTTTAGGAAAAACTATATTTATAAGGTGTGTGGTGTCCCTATAGACGAGGATAGATTGTTGCGTATTATTGAGGAAGAAAGGGGGAACTCATTTATGCATTGCATTTATTATGCTTTGTATGAATTGATAAAAGATACTCATGGAAGAAGTGTTGAATAAAGTACTGTGTGTATTAGCAGTGGTTGTAAGTTTCCTTGTAAGTAGCTGTATAACAGTCTACATTGTGGAACACCTTTAAGGAGGTGCCATGTGTTCAATTTAAATTTATCGCCTGAAGTTCAAAATATACTGAGCGTTCAGGGAATTTATGCTGAAGAAGATGTACTGTACGCACTAGAGCAGTATAAATTTTGGACAAATGATGAAATACTGAATTTATTTGATGATGACAATAGTTATTGTTTTCTGGACCCACAACTGAATTATTCGGAGTTTAAGGATATACAGGAGCAATACGGTGTAATTATCAAATCTTTGAATAGTAGAACTTTGGTAGTGTATATTCCTATCTTCACTCCGGAGCTTCCACCTTCATTCGATTTGGTATTAAGTTCTTTTAGTATAGAAAAGTGTTATATTACACGATACAACTATGATTGCATACGTGGGGATAAACGTGTTGAGTATAATCCAGACATTCTTATAAAGAAGATTATACTGGATGCAATAAATTTACATGCTACTGATGTTCACCTAACAGTTGAACATGTAAACAATGAAGTGCGGTATCCAGTATTATACAGGCGTGACGGCGTTATGTACACTTTAGATAGCTACCGGTTAGATAGACAGTTGAATGAGTCACTTGTATCAAAATTAATTGATAAAAAGACGAGTAAAAATTCACTTGATCTTGGGATTGCAGCCGGCGTAGTTGCAAATTCATCAAATTTGTTTGGAACAAATGATGTTGAACTACGAATTGCAGCTAATAAAGTATTGGATGGTTACAGATGTGTAATAAGAATCCAACAGAAGAAAACTGTCAGTCTGAAAATAGAGGAACTTGGGTTCGCTCCAAGTGTTTTACATGATATAGAGTTGCTTGCAACTAAAAAGTCCGGTGTTACTTTGATTACTGGTGCTATAAGGACAGGTAAAAACACTACAGCTTTTGCTATGGCTAATAAAATGATACAAGATCCTATTAGTATTGTATCATATGATTCACCAGTTGAAGTACTTATGCCTTTTGCTCAGGTAGATTATCAGGAGGATAGTAAGCGTCTATTGTCTTTAGTTCGATTAACGAAAAAACAAGATGTTGATGTGGCTTTTCTCAATGAGATACCAACAAAAGAGGTAGCTTTTGCTGTAAGCGATTTAGCAGAGAGTTCTATTTATGTAATAACGACAATGCATCTTGATAGATTATGGCAGTTGCCATACAGATTATATGATTACTATGGTGAGAGCTATAAGAATGTAATCTCACAGATAAACGGTGTTCTGAATCAAAAGATGTTTGGTGTACAGTGTCCACATTGTAGAGAAGAGAAGCTACTTTCTGAGTTGAAGAGCGAGCCTATTTACAAATTACTCTCTAGTAAGGGAGTAAACTCTTATTTTGTTACCAAAGGGTGCAAATACTGTAGAGATGAAATAACTGGTAGTTCTGGTTTTATTATCGGAAGAAATCAGCCATATGCGGAGCATCTTATTTTCACTGAAGAGATAAAAGAGCATCTTTTAAGATGTGAGCACCCATGGGATATGGAGCTCTGTTTGAAAGCAAAGATAAGAGAAAAAGCACAGGCTCTAGAAGATTATATGGTTGATGGTGTAAAATCTGGCGACTTAAATGTCGAGTCACTAGAATATATTTTGTAGGAGGTGTATATGGGAATTGGATTAAATGTTTCTGGTAACACAGAAACTAAAAAAGTTACTGTTAAGTCAGATAGTTCGACAACAGCTGAAAAGAAAACCTCCGATTTTCATTTGGTTAGTCACTTGAAAATGTACAATTTGACATATAGTGCAGTTGATGAGTCTACTGTTAATATTATCAAATATGTAATTGATAATATAGAGAATAACGAGTTGTTTCCATTTAACAAAAACGATAGCGCAAAAACCTATACCGATTTGCAGAGCCTATTTAGTGCAGTAGTGGAAGAATGTTCTAGCAGTAGCATGCCAGCGGACTATGTGGAAGACGAGTTTCTTGAAGAGCCAGGAGTTCGTAAAGTGGAGGTGACCAAGATATGAAACATAGTAGGTTTTATGTTGGAATGTTAGTCGTACTTATTATACTGGTTGTGGTTTTTGGAAGAAAGTATTTTTTCAATGCAATGGCTGAGCTAAAGGAGTACAAACAGTTAATAAAAACTGAAAATGTAGTCCAATCAGATTTGCAGCAAAATGAAAGTGCAGTAGAGAATGTACGATTGGCTGTTCTTGGAAGTGATTATACTTTCACACGTTCTGGTTGTATAGAAGCACTAACAAAGCTTCTCAAAGATAACAAGGCAACTTTTGTGAATGCAAATGCATTACGAATAAAGAATTCAAATGAAGATCTTTTTGTCTGTTCTTTCAGTGAAATCCCAGATATAGATAAAATCCCAGACTCAGTAAATTTACTGGAGATTACGGTTTCATGTAAAAATGTGAGTGATTTTGCAACGGCGCTGGAATCATACAAGCCATTGAACGTGGTCGCTTATCCACAAAACAAACAGGTAACTTTTTGTTGCTTAATCACGGATGGAGGTGCTGCTAATGATTAAATGTTGCGTTGTTCTTGAAGAGTACGTAGGTATTTATCTTTTCAAGGATCAGTATGTGGTTGCAACTGAATCGTTTGACTATGGGCCTGATGTTTTAAATAGTATTTTCAATTATTTAAAACAGTATAATGTATCCGTTTTAAACGTTGTAATGTCATCGTATTTGACTTGTGAAGTGTATCGTGAGGTTGTAGTTGCGAATGAGTACGACATAGAAGGAAAAAATTTTTATGAATATGTCCCAGAGATAGATGTAGATAAAATAAGACATTTAGCTACGGTTGCAAAAGTGCCAGAAATTAATTTTTATGGAAGCATTTCTTGTAATATTAAACTGGCTGATAAAGCTATAATTGTGGATCAGGTTGATAATATGTTTTCTGTGCTGGTTGTAATTGGTGGAGAATTAAAAGCTACTGCTTACTGCAGAGAATCGAATCTAAAGAGTATTCTGCTTAATATGTCAATGAAATATCAGACCGTTAATTTCATTGATGTTAAGAATTTTATAGATCCGGATAAACTGGAGTTCTTTACCAACTATACTATGGTTACCGAGTTGAGTCTGTTACCAACTTTAACTTTGTGCAGTTGTATATTAGATGGCTGTGTTTCATCATTTGACAGCACAAATATAAGTAGTAGAGGTAAGAAGATTGATTCTGAACCAATTAATGCTCCGAAGAATGTGAGTAGTGGTGACTCTAATATTACAGAGCCTGTTGCACCTGTATTAGAAGAGGATAATGAAACTGCCACCATTAGCAACTTGCAAAAGGTAGAACAAAAATCACGCATTAGTAAGATAAGTGCGCTTGCAGTAGCGGCTATGATTGCAATTTCTATTATCTCTGGAGCCGCTTTTGGTATCTCCAAAAAGTTGGGTGATGTAAACTATCGCATTAAGCAAAGTATCACTGAGAATGAGAGTGCTCTAGCTGAGGTAAAGGCAGAGTCAGAAAAATTATCTGTATTAAATTATGACAGTACCTTAATAGGTGATTTATTGTCAATAAAGGTGAACGGGTGTATAGGTTATGTTTCTATGAATTCAGAAGAGATAGAAATTCTTTATTATCTGAGGGATGAAAAGTCTGCAAAGACGTTAGAAGATAAGTTGACAAATTACAAAGTAGCCAGCATAGAAAAAAGTGGTATTTTAAAAGTCGAAGATACAGAATGTTTGAAATATACTGTGAAAATTGAAAGGAGTACATTATGAGATTAGGCGGATTTTATGGCTTAACAGCATTTAGTCTACTTCTTCTTGATGATGAAAGAGAAGTTGCAGATAAAATTGCGGCTATGAATGCAGATATGAATGCAACAATTCTCAAGGATCTGTCAAAGGAATTTCTTTATTTAGGGTACACTGTAGATAATTTTCCATTTATGTATGACTGCGCAGGAAAAAATGATGCAAGGCTTTTACTTAAGAAGTGTTCTATAAAAGATCATCATGTGGAGTGTACATCAGATGAGGATTATAACGGCCTTTTATATGCATTGGCAGTACATATAGCCCTATTGATATTAAGAAGCCAGAAACCATTTGATTTGGGAGAATTAAAAGATACTGATGTTCTTGATGTGCCTGGATTTATGATGGAAATTGCAGAGAAAATACTTCAGGACATTGACCAAACAACTCTTATTGCTTTTGATCGTAAGTTCAGAGAGAAATACAGTTATTCTGATGCGTGTGATGTTTCAGATATTATTATAAAGGCCTTTAACATTGAAGTGACAGTAAATTCTCGTGTAAATGTTGGTGGAAAATCTTATGAGTTGTCTGATGATAATAAGAAAGTCATACTTTGGTTAAAGAAACATCGAAGTAGAATAGATGCTCTAAGAAATTCTATTAATTTGGTAATGTCATCTGATGATGTTATTTTTGGAGTACCATTTCCTGCGTTAATAAGTAGAAAACCAACGTGTTTATACTATGCAGTGGGAAAAAAGTTTGATTACGCCAAGAGTGCAAACAGGGAAGTTCTCTTATCTGTAATTGCTGATGTAAAGGAAGAGATAACAAAGTTTACTGAGTTAGTTGAAAAAGAGGTAGTATTTGGTGAATCAATGCAGAGTGACTACTTAACTAAGGATAGCTATGTGGATAAGGTGCTTGCATTTGAATCAGATAAGCGTGCTTTTTTTATGTCTGAGGTAAAAGATATATATGCACCAGAGGATTTCTCGTCAGAGAGCTTCACATTATTGTCGGATATATACGATCTAGCTAATGCTATAGATATTGATTTGATTAATAGAGTCCTTGGAACCGATTTTCATAAGTCCAGCTTTTATAAAGAGATAAGAGCTTTAAATGTTCTTGGTTTTGCTGGATTAAATGTAAATACCATGGATCTGTTTGAGAAGTCAAT